>WNGP01000974.1_pt1 | contig 45417 bp, 39 predicted proteins | sample 5407671 | NCBI WGS metagenome assembly WNGP01 (sample SAMN13153381, study PRJNA577476) | soil metagenome | isolation source: 40 cm soil or saprolite under Garry oak tree replicate 2 | place: USA:California | collected 2016-06-15 | reverse complement strand
TGGGCGTCGGCGGCGCTCCCACCGTTTCCCGCAAAGAACAGCGTGCCGCCCAGGCGCAGCGTGCCCTCGTAACGCTCCGCGATGGCGGCAATCTCGTCCGCGTGATCCGCCGCAACCTGGCCGGCGAGTGTCGCCAAACCCTGCAACGACTCTCGGATTCTGCTGAGGCTCACTTCACGGCCTCGACCAAAGCCTCGAGGCCGTCCAATCCCTCCTCGACGACGGTGCCGATGACGACGAAGTCGGCTCCCGCCTTCCTGGCGGCGCGCGCGAGCGCCGGCGTGCGAATGCCGCCGCCGACGAAGAGCGGAGAGTGCGGCACCGCGGCCCGGCAGGCGCGAATCACTTCGGGCGATACCGGTCGCTCCGCCCCGCTCCCGGCGTCGAGATAGACCGCCTGCATCCCGATCAGATTGGCGGCGGTCGCGTGGGCGGCGGCCAGCTCCGGCTTATCGGCAGGGAGTGGCCGCGTCTGGCTCACCGACTCCACGCTCGTTACCCGGCCGCCGTCGATGAGGATGTAGGCGGTCGACAGCGTCGGGACCGGATGTTGCCGCAAAAACGGCACCGCGCGCACGTGCTCCTCGATCAGATACTGCGGATTGCGGCCCGACACGAGCGACAGGAACAGCACCAGATCCACTTGATCGGTGAGCTGCATGGCCGATCCGGGAAACAGCGCCACCGGTATGCCGGGCGCGTTGGCCCGCAGCGCCCGCGCCACGTCGTGGGTCTGGGCGGCGCCGTCGAATGACGAGCCGATCAGCAGCCCACGCACACCCGCCGCTTTCGCCGCGCGTCCTATGCGTTCCGCCTCCGCGCCGCTGGTGCGGACCGGATCCACGAGCACGAGCAAACCCTGACCATCAAGTCTCATCTTCGGCCTGAGCCTCGAAAGCGTAGGTGGCGAATGCGTCCGCCGCGAGCAGATCGAGCGCCAATTCGCGGCCTCCCGCTGGTTGCGATGTTACCCCGTCCAGCAATTCCTGACCCAGGCGCGCGAGGTGCGCCGCGAGCCCGCCGGGTGCGTCGTGCACGGCGCGGCGCAGGCGGTCGCGCAGTGTGGCCGGCGGCACGGGACGGCGCGCGTCGAGCCACGCCAACACCTGGTCGCGGGTCATCGCGACGATGCCAACTCCCGAACGATGTCCGGCGTGCGCGCGCGTGCCTCGCCGAGCTTGGTGGCGTCCCCGACACCGGCGGACGCAAAATGGGGCCGCCCTCCGCCCTTCCCGCCCGTCGTGGACGCGATGGCATTGGCGATGTCACCCGCTTTGATGCCCTTGGAGACCAGATCGTCCGTAACGGCCACGTGGATCCCGGCTCGCTCGCCTTTTATGAACAGCACGGAAATAGCGCGCTTATGCTTCGCGCGGAAGCCATCCATGATCGCGGCGATTTGGCCGCGGTCGTCGAGCTCGGACTCGTCGATATAGAGCTCCACATCCCCGATGCGTTCCACGTTTCCCGTTTCCCGTGTCCCGCCTCCCGATTTCAGCAGCTCCTGAACCCGCCGTTCGAGCTTCCGGTTCTCCTCCAGCATCGCTTCGATGCGGCGCGCCAGATGCTCGGGCTGCGTCTTGAGCAGTCCCGCAGCTTCGGACAGGCGGCCCTGCTGCTCGAGCGCGTAACGGTACGCCGTGGGACCGGTGAGCGCCTCGATGCGGCGCACGCCCGCAGCAGCGCCGGTCTCGTGCGTGAAGCGAAACAGCGCGATCTGTCCCGTCGAGCCGACGTGGGTACCGCCGCACAGCTCGAGCGACACGCCGGGAACGTCCACCACCCGTACCACGTCGCCGTATTTCTCGCCAAACAACGCCATGGCGCCCGCCGCCACCGCGTCTTTGTACGCCATCTGTCGGGTCTCGATCGGGAGATTCTCCCACACGTGCGCGTTCACCTCGGCCTCGATGACGCCGAGCTGATCACGCTTGATGGGACCGGGATGGCTGAAGTCGAACCGCAGTCGCTCGGGCGCGACGACCGATCCGGCCTGGCGCACGTGCGGGCCCAGAATCTTCTGCAGCGCCGCATGCACGAGGTGCGTCGCGGTGTGATTGCGTTCGATATTGCGGCGCCGCGCCTCGTTGACCCGCGCGAGCGCGGGCGTCGGCTCGAACGTCTCGCCGAACGTGCCGACGACGGCGTTCCTGCCGTCCACCTTCTCGACGCCTTCAACGGTCAACTCCCACCCGTCACCTTGGACCACCCCGGTGTCGCTGACCTGGCCGCCGGACTCGGCGTAGAACGGATTCTCCTCGAGGATCAGCTCGAGTTGATCACCGGTCTGTCGAAATGCGATCGGTTCGGTCTCGGCCTTGGTGGCCTCGTACCCGATCCACTTCTGCTTGCCCTTCTTCTTTAACTCAACCCATTCGCCGCCCCTTTGCCGCCCTGCGCCGCCCCCCGCCGCCGCCTTCCTCGCCGCCCTGGATCGCCGCCGCTGTTGCCCCAGCGCCTGCTCGAATCCCTCGACGTCCACCGTATGCCCATGCTCGGCGGCGATCATCTGCGTCAGATCGAGCGGGAAGCCGTAGGTATCGTACAGCTTGAACGCATCGTCGCCCGAAATAACCGGCTGGTGACGCAACTCCTCCATCCTCGTGAGTCCGCCTTCGATCGTTTCGAGGAAGCGCTCCTCTTCGGCGCGGGTGACCCGCTCGATGTGCTGCTCCTTCGACCCGAGCTCCGGGTAGACGTCCCCCATCGCGCCCGTGACCGAGCGCGTGAGCGGCGCCAGCGTCGGCTCGCGCCGGCCCAGAAGCCAGGCGTGGCGCACGGCCCGGCGCAGGATGCGCCGGAGGACGTAGCCGCGCCCTTCGTTCGACGGGTAGACGCCGTCGGCGAGCAGAAACGCGACGGCGCGCGCATGGTCGGCGAGCACGCGGTAGGGCGCGCCGGAGGGACCGCGATCGTAGGGCCGCCCCACAATCTCGACGGCCTGCGCGATGATCGGCTGAAACAGATCGGTGTCGAAATTCGAGGGCACGTTTTGCATGACGGAGGCGATGCGCTCGAGCCCGGCCCCGGTATCGACCGAGGGTTTCGGGAGATTCTTCCGCGAGCCGTCGGGCTGCAGGTCGTACTGCATGAAGACGAGGTTCCAGATCTCGAGCTGCTTGCCCTCCTCGTTCAGGCGCACGAACTCGTCCGTCGTGAGCTCACCCTTGCCGCGCTCGTTCTTGGGTCGCAGGTCGACGTTCAGCTCGGTGTTCGGGCCGGCGGGGCCGGTATCGGCCATCTGCCAGAAGTTGTCTTTGTCGCCGAGGCCGAAGATTCGGGCTTCCGAGATCCCGGTGATCTGGCGCCACAGCTTGCGCGCTTCATCGTCGGAATGGTGCACCGTGACATACAGGCGGTCCGGATCGATGCCGAGCCACCGGCTGCTCGTCACCCACTCCCAGGCGTACTCGATCGCTTCCTTTTTGAAGTAGTCGCCGAAGGAGAAGTTGCCGAGCATCTCGAAGAAGGTGTGGTGCCGTGCGGTATGGCCGACCTGCTCGAGGTCGTTGTGTTTCCCGCCCGCCCGGACGCATTTCTGGCAGGTTACGGCTCGCGCGTAGTCGCGGCGTTCCAAACCCTGAAACACCCGCTTGAACTGCACCATCCCGGCGTTGGTGAAGAGCAGGGTGGGGTCGTCTGCCGGGACAAGGGAGGAGCTCGGCACCTCCTGGTGGGAGCGAGGCGGTGCCTTGAAGTAGTCGATGAACTTGCGGCGGATGTCGGCAGACTTCATGCAGGTAAAATATAGTGCAACTAGGAGTTAAGGGATTCGACCACCTCCCGTACGTCCCCGCCGTTGAACCCCCGCCGTACCAAGAACGCCACCAGCCTTCGCTTCCTCACCGCCGCCGGCAGCCCCGATAGCTGCCGAGCCCGCTTTTCGGCCAGCGCCCGCACCGCTTCGGCCGGATCGACTCCTTCCGCCGCCAGCGAGGTGCGCACCGCCTCTTCGGCAACGCGTCGATCGACGCCCTGAGCCTGGAGATCGCGCGCCAATCGCGACGGCCCGCGCCCGCGCCGAGCCTTGGCTGCCGCGTAGTCCACCGCGAAGCGAGCGTCGTCGATCAGGCCGGCGGAGCGCAACCGATCCAGAGCGGCATCGACGGCGGCGGGGGGATGTTGTTTCTGCAGCAGCCGGCGCCGCAAGTCGCCGCGCGCGTGCGCACGCCGGGCCACGGCGCGCAGCGCGGCGCGATGGGCGGCTTCGACATCGGCGAGCTCCTGCAGCCGGGCGAATATGACGGCGGGAATCTCCGCGCCAATCCGCAGTTCAAGATCTGCGAGATCTGTGGCCCGGAGGGACGCAAATCGCCCCCGATCCACGTCGACCTGCCTGTAGTCTGGGCGGCGTGGATCGGGGGCGAGTCCGGTAAGAATCACTCTTCGCTCGCGGGCGTATCCTCGTCGGCGACTGCTCCCCCTGCACCCGGTTCCACAGTACTGACGCCGAGGTGCTGCTTCACGCGTGCCTCGACTTCGGCCGACATGTCCGGGTGGTCCTTCAGGTACAACTTGGCGTTCTCACGCCCCTGTCCGATTCGCTCCTTGCCGTACGAGTACCACGCGCCTGACTTCTCGATGATGCCGGCCTCCGCCGCGATATCCACGAGCAGCGACTCGTGGCTGATGCCTTCGTCGAACATGATGTCGAACTCCGCCTGGCGGAACGGCGGTGCCACCTTGTTCTTCACCACCTTCACGCGCACATGATTGCCGATCACCACTTCGCGATCCTTGACCGGCGCGATACGACGCATGTCGAGCCGCACCGACGCGTAGAACTTCAGCGCCCGGCCGCCGCTCGTCGTCTCGGGGTTGCCGAACATGACCCCGATCTTCTCACGCAGCTGATTGATGAAGATGACCGAGGTGCGTGAGCGGTTGATCGCGCCGGCGAGCTTGCGCAGCGCCTGACTCATGAGCCGAGCCTGTAGCCCCGGGAGTGAGTCGCCCATCTCCCCTTCGATTTCAGCTTTGGGCACGAGGGCCGCCACCGAATCGACGACCACGACGTCCACCGCGCCCGAGCGCACCAGGATCTCGCAGATCTCAAGACCCTGTTCGCCTGTGTCCGGCTGGGAGACGAGCAGATTCTCGATGTCCACGCCCAGCTTCTTGGCGTACTCGACATCGAGGGCGTGCTCGGCATCGATGTAGGCGGCCGCACCGCCCTCTCGCTGCGCGTGCGCGACGACGTGCAGGGCCAGGGTCGTCTTGCCGCTCGACTCGGGGCCGAAGATCTCCGTCACCCGGCCGCGGGGGATGCCGCCGATCCCGATCGCCGCGTCGAGATTGATGGCGCCGGTCGATATCCCGGCAATGCGCACCTGCGGTGTGTCGGCGCCCATCCGCATGATGGACCCCTTCCCGCAGGTCTTCTCGATTTGCATGATCGCGAGATTCAGTGCCTTGCGGCGGTCGTCCGTGAGGGAGGGAGCGGAGGACTTGGCCGGTTGCTGTTCTGCCATGGTTGACCTCGACATAAGGTGGCGAGCCTCCTGGTTAAGGCCCGAATATATACCGAAACCGATGTCACCGCCATCCGGGACGGAAGGCGTCTTCCAGATGCTCTAACTTGTTGTCGACAATAGCTATACAGTCGAAGCGATAGACGTCGGAACGCTGCCCATAACGGTCCATCCAAACGCGCGCCACTTTCACGATTTCTCTCCGCTTGGCGCCCGTCACCGCTTCGAACGGACTCCCGAACGCGGTGCCCCGCCGGGTTTTGACTTCGACGAAGGCCACCAGATGACCACGCCGGGCGATCAGGTCCAACTCGATGCGGCCGACGCGAAACCGATGCGCAACGACCTCCCAGCCGCGGGCTTGGAGATAACGGATCGCCTGCTCTTCACCGGCAAGGCCGCGCTGGTGGCGCGCGTCGGACCAGTCCGCTGGATCGCTATGGATGCCGCTCGACACGCTGAGAAGGTATAGGCCCTCCGGACGCTCCCATAACCCGATTGCCGCACGCCTCATCATTTAGCTGCTCGAATTTGCGCCCTCCCGGCCGGTGAGATCATCGAGCTCTTCCAGTCCTACCAGCACATCCCGGGGTTTCGAGCCATTGGCGGGGCCGAGGACGCCCGCGAGCTCCAGTTGATCGATGATGCGGGCCGCCCGTCCGTACCCAATGCTCATCCGGCGCTGCAACAACGACGTAGATCCGAGTTGGTTTTGGATACAAACTTCCGCGGCCTGGCGAAAGAGAGGATCGCGTTCCCCGGCTCCCGGCTCCTGACTCCCGCCTCCTTCTCCCTCCTTTTCTGCCTTTTCGAGCGCTGCAACTTGCTCGTCAATCGACGTTCCAGGCGCAGCGACCGCCGCCGCGGCGTGCGCCTTGTACCACTCCATCAGCTTCTCCGTCTCGTCGGTCGAAATGAACGCGCCCTGCACACGCATCGGCTCGCTCTTGCCTGGCGGCAGGAACAGCATGTCGCCGTTGCCGAGCAACGTTTCGGCGCCGTTTTGATCCAGAATCGTGCGACTGTCGACTTTTGCCGAAACGCGAAATGCGATCCGGCACGGGAAGTTTGCCTTGATCAATCCCGTGATCACGTTCACCGACGGCCGCTGTGTCGCGAGCATCAGGTGGATGCCGATCGCGCGCGCTTTCTGGGCGAGCACCGCGAGCGGCGTTTCGATTTCGCCCTGCACGGTGAGCATGAGATCGGCCAGCTCGTCCACGATCAGCACGATGTACGGGAGAATGCCGCCGCTGTACACGGCATCGAACGGCAGCTCTTTCTGAATGCCGGCTTGCGTGGCCAGCGTTTCACGCGGCCCTTTCAGCGGTGCCTTCGTCTCGACCTTCTTGTTGAAGTCCGTGATGTTGCGCGCGTGATTGGCGTGCAGCAACCGGTAGCGCCGCTCCATTTCCCACACCGCCCATTTCAGCACGTTCGCCGCTTTGTGATGGCTCGTCACCACGGGAAGACCGAGGTGCGGCAGCGCGCTGTACATCGACAGCTCGACCATTTTCGGATCGATCATCAGCAGTTTCAGCTTGTCGGGCCCGTGGGCATAGACCAGGCTCGTGATGATCGCGTTGATGCACACCGATTTTCCCGACCCGGTCGCGCCGGCGATGAGGAGGTGCGGCATCTTTGTCAGGTCGTCGACGACTTCATCGCCTTCCAGGTTGCGGCCGAGGACGACGGGCAGCACGCGCGCCGCGAGCCGGAATTCCGCGCTGTCGATGAGATCGCGCACGTGGACCAGCCGGGGTGTCGGATTCGGCACCTCGATCCCGATCGCCGCCTTCCCCGGAATCGGCGCGACGATCCGCAGTGATTGCGCGCGCATCGCGAGCGCGAGATCGTCAGCGAGTGAGGACACGCGCCCCACCTTGACGCCGCGTCCCGGCTCGAGCTCGAACCGCGTCACGACCGGACCCACGGTCTTGTTGATGATCTGCGCGCCCACCCGGAACGTCTCGAGCGTCGTGACGAGCCGCCGGCCCATGTCCTCGATCTGCGCCGCGTCGGCGTCTTCGACCGCTCCCGGTCCTTCCGTGAGCAAATCGATCGGCGGGATCAGGGAGCCTGGAGGTGGAGGCGGCGCGGGCTTCGCGGGCGGGGCCGGCTTCGGCTTCCGGGCAACCGGAGGAGGCGTGCGCAGTGCGCTGTGCGCCGTGCGCTGGACTGCCGGTTCGTCCTCGTCGGGTCTGGGTTTCGACCTGGGCATGCCTTCCGGCGCACGGCGCACGGCGGACCGCGCACGCAGGAGGGTCAACGGATGCCAGCCGATAGTCAGCGCGCCGACGGCGGACAGCGCGAAGACACCGGCAAGCACAGCTCCTGCCGTTCCGATCGCGCCTTGCACACCGTTCGCCAGGAATCCGGGAAATAGCCCGACGAGCCGCTCGCTGCGCGTCCAGTTCGTGTAGTCGGGTGGGAACGTCGGCCCGATGGCGAGCGCAATACCATACGGAATGAGGAGAACGAGACCGGCGCCGAGCACGGCTGCCCGCCCCCAGGAGAGCGCGCCGAGCCGCTCGAACGCGGCGAGCACCCAGCCCACGCCGAGGATGGGCATGACGATCGCGCCGACGCCGAACAGCTGCCACAGCGCGTTGCCGATCGTCCGTCCCCAGCTTCCCGTCAACGCCACCGGCAGCAGCGTCAGCCCGAGGAAGAACCCCACCAGCAGGGCCGCGATGCCGACGAGCTCCTGTCGAGCTTTGGGATTCATGCCGCGATGCGGCGATCCGCGTAGACGGGGACGATCGAGAGCCGGTCGGGATTAGCGCAGAACTTCACGTCCTCCCCGAGGCCCGCCTCGCCGAGCATGCGCGCGGCATCACTCGCGCCGAGCGCGTCCTGCCAGCCGCCCAGCGCCGCGAGGTCGAGCGAGACCTGGGCGGCGTCGTTGAGGGTGAGCTTTTTCGGCGGCACGCCCTTCTTCACCGCCTTGATCAGGCGGCCGGCGGTGTAGGCGTCCTCGAGCGCGAACTGCTTATCGCGCCCCGCGCAAATGATGACGAGATCGCCGCGCTCGGTGAACAGACCGCGGGCGCGCTCGGCCACGGCGCTGAAGTTCAAGGCTGCGGCGACCAGCACCGGATCCCCGCCTTGTGCCGCCAGCAGAGCGGGTGTGCCGTTGGTCGTGGCCAAAAACAGCGTCTTCCCGCCCACGGCTTCCTTCGTCATCTCCCGTGGCGAATTCCCCAGGCTGAATCCCTCGATCTTCAGCAGGCGCCGCTCGCCCGCGAGGACGATCCCGTTCTTCTCCAGGTTCGCGGTGAGGCGCACGACCTCGTCCGAGCTGGCGGCGGGGACGATGGCCTTCGCCCCGGCCGCGAGCGCGGTGACGATCGTGCTGGTCGCCCGCAGCACGTCAATGACGACGACCGCTCGGCCGGTCAGATCTCCCGCATTGAGGCCGAGTGGGGTGTAGTAGACGTCGATCTTCATGTTTGATCTTTGAGGAGCTGCGGCTCGCGCTCGAGGAATTTCGTGTCGACCTTGCCCGCGACGAAGTCCGGGTGGCGCATGACCCGGCCCAGAAACGGAATCGTGGTAGTCACGCCCTCAATGATAAACGAGTCGAGTGCCTGGCGCATGCGGGCGAGCGCCTCCGTCCGCGTGTTGCCGTGCACGATGACCTTGGCGAGCAGCGAGTCGTAGTAGGGCGGGACGGTATAGCCCGCGTAGATGTGCGTGTCCACCCGCACGCCCGGGCCGCCGGGCGGATGGTAGGCGGTGATCAAGCCCGGCGCGGGTTGGAAATTCCGGCTCGGATCCTCGGCATTGACGCGGCACTCGATGGCGTGCCCCCGCAGCCGGTTGCCGTTCATCACGAAGGACAGCGGGGCACCCGCAGCGACCACGATCTGCTCCTTCACGAGATCGAAGTTCGTGCACATCTCAGTCACCGGATGCTCGACCTGGATGCGGGTGTTCATCTCCATAAAATAGAAAGAGCCGTCCGCGTCGAGCAGAAACTCGATCGTTCCGGCGCCCACGTAGCCGATCGACTCGGCCAGCTTCACGGCCGCGTCGCCGATATCCTCGCGCAGCGTCTGATCCACCGCGGGCGACGGCGCCTCCTCCACCAGCTTCTGGTGACGGCGCTGCACCGAGCAGTCGCGCTCGCACAAATGCATCACCTTGCCGTGCGTGTCCCCCATGATCTGAATCTCGATGTGGCGCGGCCGTGCGAGGTACTTCTCGATGTAGACCTCGTCGGAGTTGAAGGCCGCGAGCGCTTCCTGCTTGGCGAGCGTAAACGACTGCGCGAATTGATCGGCATCGTTGGCGACGCGCATCCCCTTCCCTCCGCCGCCGGCCGCCGCCTTGATGATGACCGGGAATCCGATGTCCTCGGCCACCTTCTGGCCTTCCTCGAGCGACTCGACCGGACCAGGGGAGCCAGGCACCGTCGGCACGCCCTGCGCGTTCGCGAGCTTCCGCGCCGCCGCCTTGTCGCCCATCTGCCGGATCTGGTCCGGCGTCGGCCCGATGAAGACGATGTTGGAGGCGCTGACTTTTTCGGCGAACTCGGGATTTTCGGCGAGAAAGCCGTAGCCGGGGTGGATGGCGTCGGCCCCGGTGATTTCGGCCGCCGCGATCAGTCTGGGGATGTTGAGATAACTGTCGCGGCTCGGCGCGCGGCCGATGCAAACGTCGTCGTCGGCGAAGCGGACGTGCAGCGACTCCCGGTCCGCCTCCGAATACACCGCCACCGTCTCGACGCCCAGCTCCTTGCACGCGCGGATCACCCGCAGGGCGATCTCCCCGCGGTTCGCGATCAGCACTTTCTTGAACATTACGGCGTAAGCTCGATCGCCCCGGCCGCGTCGGAGCCACCCAGCCGGTTCCCAGACGAATCCACACCCGACACCTTCAGGGCGAACTCGCTCGGGTTCGTCGCGTAGAAGATCGCGCTCTCGTAGCTGATGACCCCTTGGCTGTACCAGTGGAAGAGCGACTGGTCGAAGCTTTGCATGCCGTACTGCACCGAGCCTTGGGCGATGAGATCGGGAATGTTGAGCTGCTTGGACAGATCCCGGATGTTGTCGGCTACTGCGGCCGTATTGATCAGGACCTCGGCGGCCGGGACGCGGCCGCGGCCGTCCTTGCGCGGCACCAGTCGCAGCGAGACGATCGCCTGCAGCGCGGTGGACAGGAGGTGCCGAATCTCGTCGTGCTGGTGCGGCGGGAAAAACGAGATCACGCGGCTCACCGTCTGCGTCGCATCGGTCGTGTGCAGCGTCGAGAACACCATGTGACCCGTATCCGCCGCCTTGAGGGCGGTGTCGAGCGTCTCCATGTCGCGGATCTCGCCGATCAGGATCAGATCGGGATCCTGCCGTAGCACGTGCCGGAGCGCGGAGTTGAACGTGAGGGTGTCGTTGCCGACCTCGCGCTGCGAGATGTTGGCGTGCTGGTCGCGATGCAGGAACTCGATCGGGTCCTCGATCGTGATGATGTTCACGCGGCGGTTCGTGTTCACGTGGTTGATCATCGCGGCGAGCGCCGTCGATTTCCCCGACCCTGTCACGCCCGTCACCAGGACCAGGCCGCGTGGCTTGAGCGCGATTTCCTCCAGCACGCCCGGAAGATTCAGCTCGCGAATCTGCTTGACCTCGTACGGAATCGCCCGGAACGCGAACGCCACCGTGCCGCGCTGCTGATAGACGTTCGTCCGGAACCGGCCGACGCCCGGCACGCCGATCGCGAAGTCCGCCTCCTTATGCTCGGCGAACTCCTTGACCTGCCGCGGCGTCATGATCTGCTCAGCGAGCGACTTGAGCTCCTCCGGCTTGAGTGGCGCGGTATCGAGCGCGACCAGGTCGCCGTTCACGCGGATGGTCGCGGGACGCCCGACTTTCAGCAGCAAGTCGGAACCGTTGCGCTGTACCATGTGCGTGATTGCTTGTTTGAAGTTGAATGCCGGCAGATTGCTCTGCGTCGCCTCACCCATGCGGATCCACCCGGAAAAGGACCTGGCCGAACTCCACCGGTTGCGCGTTCTGCGCGGTGACTTCCCGAACGACGCCGCCGACCTCTGACTCGATTTCGTTCATGATCTTCATCGCTTCGATGATGCAGACCACCTGCCCCACGTTCACCCGCGACCCGACTTTCACGTACGGCTGCGCGGCAGGCTCGGGCGACTGGTAGAACGTCCCCACCATCGGGGACTTGATCTCGAGGAACTGGGGACCGGCAGAGGGAGCAGAAGCGGTTGGAGCGGAGCCTGGAGGCGGGGCGCCGGGTGCTGCAGCGGGGTGCGAGACGACCACATGGGCTCCCCCCGCCAGTCCCCCGCCGATCGTATTCCCATGGCCCGCCTTCGAAACCCGCACCGACGACCACGCCCCGAACAGACCGCGACGGATCTCGATCGCCCCCACCTCGGGGGCGTCCTTCAAGATCTGCACGATCTGGGCGATGATGTCGAGCTTCATACCGTGAAGATACCCCCCAAGAGGCCCTACACCAGTTCCAGGAGATCCGTACAACCGTCCGTCAACAGCACGGGCCCATCGGCCGACAAATGCACGTCGTCTTCGATCCGCACGCCGCCCCGTCCCGCGACGTAGACGCCCGGCTCGATCGTCACGACGGCGTCCTCGGGCAGTGCGTCGGGCGCAGTGCGCGCGAGCCGCGGAGCTTCGTGCACCTCGAGACCGAGGCCGTGCCCCGTCGAATGCCCGAACGCGGCGCCGAAGCCGCGTGCTTCGATCGGTTCGCGCGCGAGTGCGTCCGCTTCCCGCCCGCTCATGCCGGCGCGCACACCTTCGCGTGCGCGCCGCTGCGCCTCCTGCACCAGGCCGTACAGCGCACGTTGCGACTCATCGGCCCGCGCGCCGACCACGACCGTGCGCGTCATGTCGGCGCAGTACCCGTCGACAACGGCGCCGAAGTCTAGCAGCAGCCACTCGCCCGCCGCCACCGTGCGGCGGCTCGTGAGCGCGTGCGGGAGCGCGCTCCGCGGCCCGCTCGCCACGATCGCGGGGAACGGGTGCGCCTCGCTGCCGCGCCGCCGCAGCGCCCGTTCGAGCTCCCCCGCGATCTCGAGCTCCGACTGCCCCGCCCGCACCGTCTCCACCGAATCGCGCAGCGCCGCCGTCGCGAGCGTCGCAGCGGCACGAATGGCGGCGACTTCCGCCGCGTCCTTGCGTACCCGCAGCCGCTCGACCAGCTCGCCGGCGGGCGTCCAGCGCCACGCCGTGCCGGGTCCCGTCGAAAACCGCTCCGCATCCTTCACGCTTATCGCATGCGCTTCGAAACCGATCGACCCCCCAGGCCCCAGCCCCGAAACCCCAGCCCCGAGTTCCTTGAGCAGCCGATCCCAGACACTCGTCCCTTCGATTTCGACGCGCGCCACCGCGCCAGACTGCTGCCGCGCTTGCTCGTCGTAGCGGAAATCGGTGACCAGCAGGGCCTCGCCCCGGGTCACTACCGCCACACCCGCTGATCCGCTGAATCCCGTCAAATACCGAATGTTCGGCCGCGACGTCACGAGCAGCGCGTCCAAGCCCTCGGCATCGAGTATTGCCGCCAGCGCCGCCTGTCGCTCGGCGCGCCTATCGCGACTCGAGGTACCTGGCAAGCGCTTCGAATCCCAGCCGATAACTGTCGGCGCCGAATCCCGTCACTACGCCAACGGCAAGATCCGCGAGCAACGAGCGCCGCCGCTCCGGCTCGCGGGCGAAGATGTTGGAGAGATGCACTTCCACAAACGGCACGCGCACCGCGAGCAACGCGTCGCGCACGGCCAGACTGGTATGCGTAAACGCCGCGGCATTGATCAGCGCGCCATCGGCACGGCCTTTCAGCCCCTGAATCGCTTCCACCAGCTCGCCTTCATGATTCGTCTGAATCCAGGTGCACTCGACACCCAGCGTGCGCGCGCGCTCTTTCGTGGCGCGCTCGATGTCCGCCAGACTCGTGCGGCCGTAAATCTCAGGCTCACGCTCTCCCAACAGATTCAGATTGGGGCCATTCAGCACGGCGATGTGGCGAGACACTAGGACTTGAGCTTCTTCAACCACTGCTGGAACTGATCGGCTTCCACCTCGTCTTCAGGCGGACGCTGTGTCCGGCCGGACGAACGGCTCGCGCCGGAGGTCTTGGGCGACGCCGGGTCGGCGCCGCCCCCTTCAGTCGTAGCGCCTGGGGCGCCAGGCTTCCCGCCGGCGAAGAATTCGTCGAACGAGAAGCCTCCCGTCTTGGCTTGAGAGGATGGAGCGGGTGGAGGCGGTTCGATTGGGTGCGCGTTCGCGCGCCGTCCCGCCTCCTCGCCAAAGACCGAGTCGAGCGAGATATGGTCGTTCGCCGGACGCGACGGTTCGCCGGGGGGCAGCCCTCCCCCCGCCGCGTCGAACGCTGCGGCGAGCGTACCCTCGTCCGCCGGAGCGGGCGGACTGGCGCCCGCCCCGCGTCCCGCCCAGATGCCCTTGAGAAAGGCCTGCGCCGAAACGCCGGATTTCTTTCTGCCGCCGGAGGACAACTGTTCGACCTTGCTCCTCAGTTTCGCGTCGCTGGGACGCTGCGCGAGCAGCGCCTGATAGACGCGGAGCGCGTCCTGTTGATGGCCCTGCTTGAGGTACAGCTCCGCCATCGTTTCCGTGAGCACGGGCTCCGCTCGTGACAGCGTCGCCGTGTCCGCTGCCCCGTCATCATCCGACAGGGCGACCGCCGCAGGCACCCGCGACGGCGGTGCGGCTGGTGGAGGTGCCGGAGGCGGCGGAGGTTGTGGCGGAGGCGGTGGCGAGGGAGCGGCCGCTCTGAGGGGGGCGAGGATGTCGTCGTCCGGCATGATGAGCGGCAGATCGACCTGCGGCAGCGTTTCATCCAGGTCTGGACCGGACTCCGAGGTCGGTTCCCGCGCATCGAGCTTGAACATCCCGCTGCCTTCGTACTGCGTGCGCGCCAGACCCTCGATCTCGACCTGCTCGATCTGCTGCGCGTTCAGCTCGACGTCTTCCTGAACCTCCAGGCCGTCCGCTTTTGCGGCGGCGTGGGCGTTGGGATTGAAGCTGATGGGGTTTTCAAAGTTCTCGACTTCCGGTATGGACGCCGAAGGCCGCGACGGCCGCTTCAGCGTGACCGGCTCGGGAGTCTCGTGCTCGACCGCGAAATCCGGCTTGGTCATCGGAGTCGTAGCGGCGGCCTTCCCCTTGGCTCGCGCCAGCGCTTCGGCTGCGTCGCCATTCATGGGGTCGGCGTTCAACAGCCGGGACAGCCACTCGACTTCTTCTGCGTACTTCCCCGTCCGCTCGGCGAGTTCGGCGAGGCCGCGCAACGCGATGATGTTTTCTCGGTCCAGATCCAGGACCTGCGTGAAGACACCTTGCGCACCGGCCTCGTCCTTCTTGTCGACGAGGCAGCGGGCGTAGACGATGTAAGCGCTGACGTAGTCGGGGTGCAGCTTGAGACCATTCTGACAGAGATCGATCGCGTTATCTATAAGTCCTGCTTTACGATAGGCGTCCGCCAAGGGGGCAAAGTTTCTGCCCTTGGGGTTATCCCGAAAACGCGCTTCGAGCTTGTCGATCTCACTGGTATAGGCCACGGCCCCCCCGGCCTAAGTCTATGTGGGAATTGGGCGAAGATAGTGTTGGGCCTGCGCCGCTGTCAAATGACCCGCGTACCTGTGCGCTTGAGTTTGTGCGTTGTCGTTTTTAGACTTATGCCCCTTCAGCCCTCCTCTCTTCAACGGAGTTCGAGAGTCGCCATGCTGCGCACGATGCGCGCCAACGCCAAGTGGATCTTTTACATCCTCGCCATCGCGTTCGTGCTGTGGCTCGCCATCGGACAAGTGATGACCATCCTCGGACCCAGCGGCAACGTCGTGCTGCGGGTCAACCGCAAAGAATACCCGGTCACCGAATACCAGCAGCGCGTCCAGGTGGCCTCCGAGCAATACCATCAGCAGTACGGCACGGCGCCGACGACGAAGGAAGAGGACCGGCAACTCCAGGATCAAGTCATCAATCAGATGGTCCAGGACGCGCTGCTCGAGCAGGAGTACAACCGTCTCGGCATTCGGGTGAGCGACGACGAGATCATCGCGATGGCGCATAATTCGCCGTTGCCCGACGTCATGCGCGATCCGCAGTTCCAGACCGACGGCCAGTTCGACATTCGCAAGTGGCAGCAGTTCCTCTCCACGACCAGTGACCGCAACCTGCTGCTGCAGCTCGAAGCGATCTACCGCCAGCAGATTCCGCGCCTCAAGCTGTTCGAATATCTCGCCAGCGATGTCTACATTCCCGACGCCAAGCTGTGGCGGCTGTACAAGGATCAGCACGACTCGGTGCGAGTCGCCGCAATCGCCGTGTCACCCTATGCGATCATCGACACGACGCCGATCGGTGACGCCGAGCTGCAGGCCTACGTCGCGAAACACCCCGACGACTTCAAGCGGCCGGCCGTCGCTTCGGTGCGGTGGATCGCCGTTCCGCGCCTCCCGAACTCCGAGGACAGCGCCGCGGCGCGCGCCCACGTAGCGCGGGTGCGGAGCGAGCTCGCGCGCGGGGCAAAGTTCGAGGACGTTGCCAAGCGGGAGTCCAGCGATTCCGGCAGCGGCCAGCGCGGCGGCGACCTCGGCTGGATCAAGAAAAGCGACAGCACCTTCGTTGCCCCCTTCATGCAGGCCGTCCGAAACCTGAAGCCGGGCCAGCTGTCCGGCCCCGTGCAGTCACAGTTCGGGTATCACCTGATTCGCATCGACCAGGCCAAGGGCGACTCAGTCAAGGTCCGGCACATCCTGATTCCCGTGCCGCTGTTGGCTGCGCACCTCGATCAGGTTGAAACGCGCGTCGACACGCTCGAACGCCTGGCGGCAGAGCGCAGTGATCCCACGACGCTCGATGAGGTGGGCCGCCGCATGGGATTACTGCTGTCTCCGGAGTACAAGGTCGTCGAAGGTCAGGGGTTCCGGCTCGGAGATTACCGGATTCCCGACGTGAGTGTGTGGGCATTTGAGACGCCAGTCGGTGAAACCAGCCCCGTGATCGAGGGCGACGCGGCGTACTACGTGTTCCGGCTCGACTCCGTCACGGCCGCGGGCGCACCGCCGCTGGCACTGATTCGGGCGCGCGTTTCCGATCTCGTTCGTGTCGAGAAGCTCAAGACGCTCGCGCGCCATCGCGCGGACTCGCTCGCTGCCCTGCTCAAGGGCGTGCCGGATCTGGCGAGTGCCGCCGCAGCGCGCGGCATCCCAGTGCAGCGCCTCGGACCCTTCACGCGCATGCGGCCGCCGCGCGATCTCAGCGGCGAGCCGATCGCCGTCGGGACCGCCTTCGGCCTGCGCGTCGGGGAGCGCAGCGCCGTGGTCGAAGGTGAGAACGGTTACTTCATCCTCGAGTCGTTGGGACGCAAACTCGCGGACTCCACCGCGTGGCTCGCGCAAAAAGAGGTACAGCGGACGCAGCTACGGCAGACGCTGCAGCAGGCGCGGATTCAGCAGTATCTGGATGGGGTGCGCGCCAAAGCCAAGGTCGTCGATCGGCGCAAGGATCTCTTCAAGTCGCAAGCCTCGGCGGACGCCTCGACGCAACTGCAGTAACACTACTCGACTAAACGCTTCGGTTTGGCATCGCGCGGCTGCTCTTCCTCCCGCGAGGGGGGCAGCTGCTGAATGCTGTGTTCCGCGTCAGAGAGCGCGCGTTTGAACTCGCGCAGTCCCTTCCCCACCGCTTTGCCCGCTTCCGGCAGCCGATTCGCGCCGAAGACGAGCAGGACGATCAACATCAGAATCAGGATTTCGCTGCCGCTCAGATTTCCCAGCATGAGACCGTGCCTCTACTGATTCAGACGCTTCGGGCTGCCGCCACCGGCCGGGGGGATTGAGGAATCCGAGGACGCCGGCGGTTCCTCGGCCGACACGTCCTTGAGACCCTTCTTGAATTCCTTAATGCCCTTCCCGATCGACGCGCCGATCTCCGGGATGCGCTTGGCGCCGAAGAACAGCACCAGGATCAGCAGCAGGATCGCGATTTCCGTGAAGCCGAGATTGCCGAGCATGATTCGCCTTTCTAGAAGAGCGAGCGGGCCACGAGATACGCGACCACGACGCCGACCACCGCGAGCAGCGACACGTCGAGCCCGATCGGTCCGAGCGTAATCGACATCACCAGCAGATCCAGGTGCACCGGCCCGATCGTCGGGGTCACCGACCAGGTGAACACTTCCTTCGCCGGCCCCTGAGGTAAGAAGCGCCGCAGGAACGCCTGCAGCAAGCCCCCGACCACGAAGCCAACCGCCAGCACCCCGAGATAGAAACCGGGGCGCCGCGGGCCGTGGGACATGGACCTAGCTCCGACGTTCCACGGCATAGGCAATGCTCCCCTGTAGTGCATCCCGCGCGGGCGAAGCCGGCAGCACGTCGAGCTCCGCCTCCGCCTGCTGGGCAAGGTCCAAGGCCCGCTGGCGAGCCGTCTCGAGCCCGCCAGCGCCCTCCACCAATCGGATCACTTCAGCCACCAAATCGTCACCCGGCTCCGCCGCGTCCATCAGCTCGGCTACCACCTTCCGACCCTCGGCCGGCATCCGCGCGAGCGCGGCGATCAGCGGCAGCGTCACCTTGTGCTCGCGCAGATCGAGACCAGACGGCTTTCCGGTCACGGCTTCGGGCTCGGTGTAGTCGAGCAAGTCGTCCGTAATCTGGAACGCCATGCCGAGGAGCATCCCAAAGCGCGCCAGGGCCTGGCGGAAGTTGGCGGGCGCGGTCAGGGCACCCACCTCGCACGCGCCGGACAGGAGCGATGCGGTCTTGGCCCGAATGAGCGCATCGTACGCCCCTTCGCCGTACGCCAGCTTGTCGTGCGCCTCGAGTTGCCGCATCTCGCCGACGGTCATCTCGTTCGTGACCCGCGCCAGCACGCGCAGCGCCTCGTGGTCGTCCAGCCGGACGAGCTCGATGATCGCCCGCGAATAGAGATAGTCTCCCATGATCACGGCGATCTGATGCGAGAACAGCGCATTGATCGTGGGCAGGCCGCGCCGCAACACCGAGTGGTCCACCGAGTCGTCGTGCACCAGCGTCGCGAGATGGATCAACTCCACGACGGCCGCGAGCGTGACGGCGCGCGGATCCTTGGACCCGGCCGCCTGATGGCTGAGCAGCAGGAGCGTCGGCCGGAAGAGTTTTCCCTTCATTTGTAAGAGGTGGTCGTTCACTTCGCTCACGATTGGGAAATCTGCGGCGATGACGCGCCGCAGCTCGAGGACCACCTGCTCCAGCTCCCCAGCCACCGGTCGCTGGACGTCGCGGAGGCTCACACGGGCGACTTGTTGACTCACGCTATTTCGCCTTGGCGAGCGCTTTGACGCGCTGCTCGGCATCGAGGAAACGGATGTCTACCGCAAAGACGCGTCCATACAGGTCGCGCGCGTCGGTTTTCTTGCCCTGCTGTTCGAGCGCGCGGCCGAGCCAGTATAGGACGCCGAGACGCTCCTGATCGCCGGAGGCGGGCAGATCGAGACCGCGCCGCAAAATCGATTCGGCCACGCCGTATGCCCCCTTCTCGAAGAAGCAGATCCCCAGCATCTCCGACGTGCGCAGCTTTCCTTCCGGAGCGCGCAAGGCCTTCTGCAGCTCCGCAATCGCCTCATCGAGCAAGCCCATTTCCTTGAACGCGACGCCGAGATCGTAGTGCGATTGGAAGTCGGCCTCATCGATGTTCTCGTCGATGCCCTGCTTGAACCGGGCCAACATGTCCTGGAAGTCCTGCTCTTCGTCGCCGGTCGGCTCTTCGTCGGCGACGGTCATCCGCGTGTCCTTGGCCGGGACACTGTCGTCGTCCTCGTCGGTGAGCATCGAGCCGAGGTCGATGAAGTCGCCGTTCACGACTGCTTCGTCACGGACCTTCATTTTCGCGTCTTTGGCCCTGACCTTGCCCTCAGGTTTGCCGGGCGCGGCCGCAGGCGTCGCCACCGCCGGCGCGAGCATCGCGAGCGCGGCCTTGGCGCGCTCGTTTTTGGCATCGTGCTCCGCGACGCGCGCGTACACCGCGCGGGCTTTTTCTGGAAGATCCGAACGCAGCAGCGCGTCGGCAAGCTCGAGATACGCGTCCACCAGCCTTGCTTTGTCGCCCGCCTTGAACGCGAACTCCACCGCCTTCTGCCGGTGACGCACGCTGTTCGGGTCGAGCCTCAGCACTTCATCCACCAGATCGCGCGCGTGCGAGAGATTGCCGCCGTTCTCGTAACCCGCGGCGGCGAGATCCAGCTCTTCGATGCCGCGCTCCCGCTCGCCCTGCTCGATCAGCGCCTCGCCGAGCGCTTGATGTGCCTCGGGATCGTCCGGATTGTCGGCGACCCGTTCCTCGAGCTCTTCGATGCCCGGCGCCGCCGGCGTTTCCTCGATGTTGGAGAAGACGAGCGAGCCCGCCTGGTCTCCACCGCTGCTGATCTCGTCGATCCCGAGGTCGATGAAACCGGAGCGACGCCCGCCGGACGATATCGACGTGTCGTCTTCGGTCTGGATGAAGCTCGGATGTCGGGGCGTCTCGTCGGTGGCAAGCGGCTCATCATCGACGTCGTGCCCTTTGTCGGTTATGGCTGTCTCGAAGTCCGGCTCCAGCTCGAGCGGTGGGACCTCGACGACGGTTTTGCGTTTCCCCGGCGCCGAGGATACCGGCGACGCGGCTGGACGCTTCGGCACGACCGGCTTCACGCGCGGCGTGTCGGCAGCCGGCTTGCCCCCTCCCCCGGGGCCACGTCCGAGCGGCTTGAGTGTCGGCACCGCCTTCTTCGCCGGCGGTCGAGGCGGGGCCGCCGGCGTATCCACGACGTTGCCCTCGAGGACGAGATCGGCCCCCTCCAGCTCGATTCCCTCATCCGGGCTCACGGGGGGGATCGTGGGCTCGAGCTCGGCCACGGGCTCGAGATCGAGATCCGCCGGATTCAATTCCTCGCGGATCGACGGCGTCTTGGGACTCTCCTGGCGCACCTGTCCGAAGTCCGCAACCGTCGTCTCCAGACCCTCGAGCATCCCGCTGCCGCCGCCACTCCCCGGAGGCTCATCCACCAGACTCGTCGTTTCGATCTGCAGCGACTCGTCCGGCTCGGGCACGACTTCCTGAATGAGCTTCTCGGCGACCGGTGGAGCCGGCGCTGGTTCCGGCTCGGGCTTTGGCGCTGGCGCTGCCTTCTGGCCCTTCGCGACGCGCGGCTCATCCAGATCGAGGAAGACAAGACTGGATGTCTTCCTGCTGCCCGATTTGTGTACTTCGTCGCCACCCGCGGGCGGGGCCGTTCTCGGGCCCGCAGGAGGAGTCGGTCGCCCTCCGGCGGACGAGGCGCGCTTGCCGGGGTCGGCGCCGTACATCTTGAGATGCTCGGAGAGCATGTCGCGCAGCGACGCGCTCTCGCCCGCTATATCGGTGAATTCCTTCAGCGCCGCGAAGGCGTGTTCGATCTTCCCGACCTTCTGCATCCGTTCGGCGTACTCGACGAAGTTGTGCTTCGCCTCGGCGATGAAGCCCTTGGCGGCGTACAGTTTCGCCAGCTTCAGATACGTGGTCTGCCGCGCCGGCGCGTTGCGCAGCACCTTGTTGCACATCGCGATGGCGTTGTTGTGAAACCCGAGCTCGGCGTACTTGTCCACGGCCTGGTCGTAGTAATCCGCTGCCAGAGCGGGGTCCTTCAGCTTGATGTAGAGATCGCCGATGCGATTGTATATGGAGAGATCAGGATTGGTCTCGTCCTGATTGTTGAGAACCTCGAGCCAGATCTCCACGGCCTTCTTCGGATCCTTGGCCTCGAGACCTTTCGCCTTCTCTTTGAGCTGCTCGAGCTTTGACATATGGAACGACTAAGATATCGGGGCCCCCGTGGTGGGACAAGCCGAACCTGCTGTCCAGACGGCGCTTACGACCTCTTTCCCCATCCAGTATGCGACCTCCCGCCAGTCGTCTGCGGCCACGACGACGAGATCCGCGACACATCCGGCGGCGATCTGGCCACGGTCCGCGGCGAGTCCGAGTGCGGCGGCGGCATTGATCGTCACGGCCGTCACAACTTCCGCGTGACGTAGCCCAAGTTGCGAGACGCCCAATGACATGACGAGCGGCAGGCTTACCGTCGGCGAGGTCCCCGGATTGAAATCAGTCGCCAGAGCGACGGCGGCCCCCGCGTCGATCAACCGCCGGGCTGGCGCCTGGGACCGCTTGCCGAGAAAGAGCATCGTCGCCGGGAGCAGCACGGCCACGGTCGGGCTGGCGGCGAGCGCACCGATCCCCGGCTCGGAGATCGCGGCCAGATGATCGGCCGACACCGCCCCCAGCTCGGCCGCCAGCTCGGCGCCGCCGGAACCCTCGAGCTCGTCGGCGTGCAGCTTCACCGCAAAGCCGTGCGAGCGCGCGGCTGTGAGAATCTGACGACTCTCCGCCACCGTGAAGACGCCCGGCTCGCAGAAGACATCACAACACTGCGCCAGCTTGTCGCGCGCAACGGCCGGGAGCATTTCCTCACAGACGAGTCGCACGTACTCGGCGCGCTTGTTGCGATACTCCGGCGGGACCTCGTGCGCGCCGAGGAATGTCGGGATCAGCGTGACGGGCAGCTGCTCAGACAACTGGCGGATCACGCGGAGTTGCTTCAATTCGGCCTCCAGCTCGAGGCCGTACCCGGATTTCACTTCGATCGTCGTCGCGCCATGCGCGATCAGCGTCTCGAGACGCGATCGGGTGAGTGTGACGAGCTCCGCTTCGGAGCGGCTGCGCACGTCGCGCACCGATTGCAGAATCCCGCCCCCCGCCGCGGCGATGGCCTTATAGTCGACGCCCAGCGCGCGCCGCTCCTGATCGTCGAGCCGGGGCGCGCCGAAGACACCGTGGGTGTGGCAATCGATGAACCCGGGGAACAGGACGCCGGTGATTTCGACCTCGTGCAAGGGCGCAGCATGCTGCGCCCCTACATCACGACGCGATCCCACCCATGCAATGCGGGCGCCGTCGATCAGCACCGCCGCGTCGGCGAGCACCTCGACGTCCGCCATCTCGCGCCCACGGCGGGCGCGCGCAGGCCCGCGACACGTCACGACCTGGCGCGCCCCGACGAGCAATGTCTTCAGTCGAGATCCTCGCCCATCGGCAGCCGGATGTTGTGGCGGCGCGCCGTAGCGATCGCGTCGGGATAGCCTGCGTCGGCGTGACGGGCGACGCCAATTCCCGGATCGTTGGTGAGCACGCGCTCGAGCCCCCAGTCGGCGATCGCGTCGGAACCGTCACGCATCGCTTCCGTTTCTCGGAACGGCGACGCAACCGAGCCTGTGTCGAGGTGATCGCGACCGATGACGATCGGCGCCGCCAGCTCGCCGCGTCGCACCAGCTCGTTCAATGCAACCCCGAACCGCGCTCGCTCTCCCTGCCCCAGCCAGCAGATCCGCGCCGGAAGTCCCTGGAATGCCACGCGCTGTTGTGCGAGCGTGATCCAGCGTTTCAGATGCGCGTTGTCGGGAAACAGCTCCAGCACGAGCTGATCGGTGCGATGCAGATCTTTCGTCTCGCCGGACAAGGCGACCCAGCGAAATGGGCCCTTCCCCTCGCAAAACAGCGGCCGGATGTATTCCGGCACGAAACCGGGGATCGCAAACGCGTCGGTGACCCCGGCATCCCGCGCTTCGGTGCGGATGTTGTTGCCGTAGTCGAATGTGACGGCGCCGCGCTGTTGGAATGCCAGCATGGCGCCCACATGCGTAGCGATACTCGCGCGCGCGCGCGTGAGATACTCATCGGGCGACGTCCGCCGCAGGTCGGCCGCGTCCGTGAGTGTCATCCCACGCGGGACGTAGCCATTCAATGGGTCGTGCGCGGACGTCTGGTCCGTGACGACGTCGGGAGCAAAGCCGCGCGTCACGAGCTCCGGCAGTGCATCGGCGCAATTACCCACCAGCCCGACGGACAGGGCGCTGCCCCGCCGTTTCGCGTCCTCGCACCAGGCGAGCGCCTCGTCCACGGATGTGGTCGCGCGATCGAGGTACCGCGTCTCGAGCCGGCGCTGCACGCGGGCGGGATCGATTTCCACAGCGAGACAGATCCCCTCATTCATGGTCGCGGCGAGAGGCTGCGCGCCGCCCATCCCCCCGAGTCCACCCGTGAGGACGACGCGGCCCTTGAGCGATCCACCGAAATGTCGGGCGGCGACCGCGGCGAAGGTCTCGTAGGTTCCCTGGAGGATTCCCTGCGTACCGATGTAGATCCACGACCCCGCGGTCATCTGGCCATACATGATCAGGCCGCGGCGCTCGAGATCGCGGAAGACGTCCCACGTGGCGTACCGCGGGACGAGATTGGCGTTCGCGATGAGCACGCGCGGCGCATCCGCGTGGGTGGTGAACACGCCGACCGGTTTGCCCGATTGCACCAGCAGCGTCTCGTCGTCCGCCAGCACACGGAGTGTGCGGCAGATGGCGTCGAACGACGCCCAGTTGCGCACGGCCTTACCGGTGCCGCCGTACACCACGAGATCTTGCGGACGCTCCGCCACCTCGGGATCGAGATTGTTCATCAGCATGCGGAGCGCCGCTTCCTGCACCCAGCCCTTGCAGCTCTTCGTGGAGCCGCGCGGAGCGCGCACCGTCCGCGGGCCGCTCATGAGGCGAATTTCCCCTCACGAATACTGCTCGCGACCTGCTCAATGTCCCTCGTCATGGGACGATCGCCGGTGAGCGCCGCCGCGTACTGACGCACCGCGGCGTGGATCCGCGCGACGGCTTTGGCCGGCCGGAGCGGCTTCAAGTATTCGAGTCCCTGTGCGCCTGCGAGCAGCTCGATCGCAACGATGCGCTCGGCGTTCGCGAGGATGCGTCCGGCTTTCCACGCGGCGCTCATCCCCATCGGTACGACGTCTTCCTGGTTTCCTTCCGTGGGCACCGACTGTACGCTCGCCGGAGTCGCGAGCACACGGCAGTCGCCGACGAGCGCGGCGGCAGCGATCTGCGCGGTCATGAACCCCGACTCGAGGCCGGGGTCGTGCGCGAGAAACGCCGGCAGTCCCGACGACAGGTCGGGGTTGACCACGCGCTCGAGGCGCCGCTCCGCGAGTCCCGCCAGTGTGGTCAACGCGATCCCGATCACGTCGAGCGCGAGCGCGATCGGCTGTCCGTGGAAGTTCCCGCCCGACAACACGTCGTCGCCGAAGACGAGCGGGTTATCCGTCGCCGCATTGAGCTCGGTCGTCACCAGCCGTTCGGCGAACGCGAGGCCCTCGCCGACTGCACCCAGCACCTGCGGCGTGCAGCGCAGCGAGTAGGCGTCCTGGACGCGTGGATCGTTTTCGCGATGAGATTCCCGGATTTCACTGTCGGCGAGGAGGTCGCGCAGCAGCGCGGCGGAGCGCTGCTGCCAGGGATGCGGGCGAGCGTCGTGGATGCGGGCGTCGAACGGATCGGGCGAGCCACGGACCGCCTCGAGACTCATCGCGGCGGCGGCGTGCGCGCTCCGCCAGAGCGTCCAGGCGTCGGTCACGAGCAACGCCGCCAGGCCGGTCTGCGCCTGCGTCCCGTTCACGAAGGCCAGCCCCTCTTTGGCCTCGAGCGTGATGGGCTTCGGCACGTTCACGTCGCCTTCGCCGATCATCGCCAGCGCGAGATGCGACAGCGGCGCGAGGTCGCCGGAAGCACCGACGCTGCCCTGCGACGGCACGGTCGGATGGAGTTTGCGGTTCAACATGTCCACCAGCAGCTCGGGAAGGACGGGACGCACCCCGCTCGTCCCGCGCACGAGGACGTTCGCCCGCAGCAGCATCATGGCGCGCACCGCATCGGCGGGGAGCGGCTCCCCGACGCCTGACGCATGGCTGCGGATGAGGTTCAGCTGCAGCTGGCGTGCTTGCTCGGGTGGGATGCGAACGTGCGCGAGCTTGCCGAACCCCGTGTTGACACCGTAAATCGTCGCGCCGCGCGCGACCGCCGTTTCGACCGCTTTCCGGGATTGTGCCACGGCCGCGAGGGCCTTGGTATCGAGCGCCACAGCAGCGTGCTGCCGTGCGACCGCGACGACATCGGCGATGGAGAGCGAATGACCATCCAACGTGACGGAGGGGGGCTTCGCCATGGGAACCAAAGCTAAAGCGCCGGAGTGGCTGTTGCGACCACTCCGGCGCTGTAGCGGACCCGGACTCCCTATTTCGAGCCTGAAACCCCGGTGCCAGTCGCCATGGCGGTCGACTGCCCGGCACGAATCTGCAGCTCAGGGTTGCCCGGATCGGTCTGGAAACTCCAGTCAAAAATCACGTAGTCCCGGCCGACATGCGTCATGCGCAGCGCGCCATAGCGCACGGTCGAGCCTTCGACGATCTCGAATACGTAGCCGTACGTCGGGACCGCTTGGATGGCATTCCGCGTGTACCCGGTCGCCAGAGCGGAATCGATGTTCGTCAGATCCGCGACCTGCCCGTAGATCCCGATCCTCGTCCCGCTGAACACGGGCTCGATCCACATCGTATCGGCGGTGCCGCGTGTGATTCGGAAATCGACATCGGTGGCGCTCCCGCTCTCCACGAGGCCCAGCTCGGAGACCTGACCCCGGCCGTCGCCGTTCACATCGTCCCAGAAGCGGAAGCCCGCCTGGGTGCCGTTGACCTGCAGGGCGTACACCAGCGTGTTACGCGCGTCGGGACGGGGCGTGTCCTGACGCCGTGGCGACCAGAGGCTCTCGTAACCCTCCCGGCTCACGGCCGAAACGCCGAAGCAGCGCGGTACGCCGTTGCTCATGGCGCTCGCAAGAAACTCCGGCGCGACGGTGGTGCCTTCGAGCAGCCAGCTCGTGTCGCACAGCCCGGTGTCGAGGTTGTAATCGGTGCTGTAGATGCGGTACCACTTGAAGCGCGTCGGTGCCGTGATGTACGACCACGCGGGGGCATCGAGCTGCAGCCGCTCGTCCACCGTGATCACGTTGCTGCCGCCGCTTTCCTCGCCGTTGTCGTTCACGGCTGTCACGTAGTAGTCGAGATGGGGCACACCGTTGTCGTGGAAGGTGTTCGAGCTGGTTTCGCCGCGTAGGCCGTAGGAGGCGCTGCTCGAGGAGCGCGAATAGACGCGATAGCTGGCAAGGTTCGCGTCGGTCACATCGTCCCACATGAGCAGAATGCCGAGGGGGCGATTGGGATCGCCGCTGGGCTCGAGCTCATACGTCAGGTTCGCCGGCGTGGACGGCGCGCTGCCGCCGGGACCGACGACGGACGGCTGGCACGCCACAGCAACCAGTAGCACCAAGGACAGGAGCACGCGCATAAGAGCCTCAGGACGGGGGATCGCCTGAGGTGTAAGCACGCCTCATGCCCGAAGCGAAGTGCCTGATTTTCAGCGGGTTACGACTGAGCCCGGCTTGGCGGTGTCTCCGCCAGAGGACAACGATCTACCGCACGTAGGTGGTCTGATCGTAGTCGAACTTGATGTCCGGCTGATCGGTGAGCGTGATGTTGAAGCTGAAAGAAAAGTTACCGGCCGCCGTCTTGTTGAAGCTGAAACTCGCATGCCAGCGTCGCAGATCGCGCTGGAACGAGAGGGAGTGATAGGAAAACTGCCGCGTCCCCATGTCGTACGACGTGCTCCAGTTGGCCGTCCAGTTGCGCGTTGGACTGAAGGCCAGATTCAAGTTGGTCGTCTGCCGCCCCGGGGCGTGGCGCAGCTGTGGCGTGGTGTCGCTGCGAGTGCGCGAGCTCGACAACGAAATGCCGAGCGTAAAGCCCCTGCCTCCGCGGAAGCCCCCGCTGCTTCCCATCCCTGGTACGCGCGGCCCGTATGGTATGCCCGAGCTTCCCTGGTAGCGACGGCAGTCCGTGGACGCACCCGCGCACTGTGTCGCGGTCGTGTCTGGCGTTGGCGCGGCGACGGGGTGCGGGCGCAGCCCGAACAATCGGCCCAACCCCTGGAGCGTCGCCGGTGTCACGGTGAACGATGCGGAGATGCTCTGCAGGAACGGTGAGAACTTCGCCGAATCGGTGCCGACCTGGCCTTTCCACAGGTCGTGGGAAATCGACAGCTGAAAGCTCGGGAGCAGGTCCGACAGGAACGTGTTCTGGAGCGAGGGGTTCTGCCACCCGGTGTGGTGTGGCTGCTTGGCTTGCTCGAAGTTGTAGCCGATCGCGCTCGTGCTGATGCTCAGCAGCTTGATTTTGCGCGGTTCCTTTTCGCTCGCGGTGTCACCGGCCGGCGGCTTCAGCTTGGCTTCGAAGGTCTGCGACAACCCGATACTGATGGTCTGCTGCGGGTCGGTGCGGGAGTTCAACGCGCGACCCGTGGGATCGATCGCATGCGCAAACGCCTCTGGGACCTGGACTCCGGGCGCGTATTGATAGCTGATCTGTGGCGAGAGGGAATGCCGGATGCGCGACAGCGGACCGAGACCTGGAAAGAAGCCGAAGAACGTTGGCGACAGGCTCATGCTGAAGGCCGGCCGCTTCCCCTGCCGCACATACCGGCCGCCGGTGAACTGATTGCGGATCATGAAGGGGCCGCCGCTCGTCGTGTTCAAGATCCCCACGCTCGGCTGCAGCTTCCAGGTACCGGAGAAAAACGATGGCAGGTTGATGCTCGTGTTCCAATCGACCCGCGTTTCGAACGTCTCGCCGAACAGGACCCGTCGGACCCCGCCGGTGCTGTCTGGGAGCGCGAATTCCTGGCGCCCATGGACCCGGACATCGGTCACGGTGACACTGTTCCCCCAATTCCAGCGGCCGATGCGAAGCGGCGTGCTGATGGACACGTTGGTGTTGCGATTGTCGTTGAAGAGCCGCAGGGTGTCGGGCACCGTGCTGTCGCCGGGGACCAGGAGCGTGCCGCTCGCGACGTGGAATTGCTGATCGTTCGTGAAGCTGAATCCCGGTGACCAGGTCATCCACGGCGTGATGTTCACCGAGGACGGCGTCAGGCTGATGGTCGGGAAGGTCTGGCTGATGTTGGCCGTCGAGAGATCCTGGGAGCGCGTGCCCCCGATGTTCAGCGCGCCCCACGCGAACCGCTTGTCGAAGTTCAGACTCGAGCCGATCCGGGCCGTGACTTCCCAGGGGTTGAGCGAATTGCGGGTGATGAGCGTCCCGTTCGTCGAATAGTCGACGTGCGCATTGAACGACGTGCGCGAGTCGAAGCGCTGTGAGTGATTCCAGCCGATCCGCGAATTGACGCCCGGGTGGTCGATCTGGGACATCCGCGAATACGTCAAACTCCCGTCGACAAAGCGGTCGATCCAGTGATACTGGGCCTGGCCGTGAAACTGCACGTACCGGTCGGCGAACCAGTCTCCGGACACGAGCACATCGACGTAGTCGTTGACGGCGAAGTAGTAGCCGAAGTCGGAGATGTGCCGCGAGTACCGGCGCGTCGGGCGCACGATATCGTTCAGACCGAAATGCGGGAACAGAATGCCGCTGCGCCGGCCCCCGCGAATATCATTGAAAATGAACGGCAGCCACATGATCGGCACGTCCCGGACGTACAACACCGCCGGCCGCGCCACCATCGTGCTCCGGTTGATCCATTTCGCCTTTCCGGCGGCAAAGTGGTAGTCAGGTACGGGCTGGGGATCCGACGTGAACGTTGCCTTCGCCGCGTACACGCGTTTCGAGCCGGAGTCGGATGCCAGCCCTCGCCCTCGCATATACCAGGTGACCCCGCCCTGCTGAAAGTCGGTCAGCGCGTCCCGCACGGTGCCGCGGCGCAAGCAGGTGTCGTAGGTCATCCCTTCCCCGACGAGCACGGTGCCCTGATCGAACAGCTGCGGCTCCCCGGAGGCATTGAGCCGGCAGCTCGCTTCGTGATAGCGAATCGAGTCGGCCTGGAGCTTCGTGCCGTCGCGCTCGACGTACGCCTCGCGCCGCAAGAAGATCGTCTGGCTGTCGCCCACGACGACGAAGGTGTCGGATGTGTAACGGGTGATGCGGAAGCCTTTGAGTTTGAGCAGCGAGTCCATCACGGCATCGGGCGGGGGGAACGAACGGGTGGGGCCGGTCGGCAGTCCGAGCTTGCGGGCGGTCGAGCTGTCCACGCCGCGGCGACCGCTGTCCGCCTGCGTTCCCCCGGGCGGCTTGACGACCGCCGTCGTGTCGCGCCGCGGCGGCGGGGGCGGGGGCGGAGGATTCTGCGCGTGCAACGATGCCCCGCCCAGGCCAAGCACGAGCACCACCATCGTCGCCGCCGCGATCCGGCGGGCACGCCTGCGGCTCGCGACCCACGCGCACCAGATGCTGAGCTCGTACAAGAGGAGCAATGGTCCGAGCATCAGCATCATCGAGACAGCATCGGGCGGTGTGAGAATCGCCGCGAGGAACGCGGCGATCACGATCGCGTAGCGCCGCTGCCGCCCCAGGAACTGCGGCGTCACGATGCCCAGAGACGCGAGAATCGTGACGACGAGCGGGAGCTCCGCGACCAGCCCGCAGCCGACGACGAACGGGACGGCCATGCCGAAGTAGCGGTCGATGGTGATCATCGCCGTCAGGTCGCTGCGCTGGAAGCCGATCAACACCTTGAGCGCCGCGGGCAGCAGCCATTCGTAGCACGCGATCGCCCCGGCGAGGAACAGCACGACGCCGATGGCGAGCGCCGGCACGATCAGGCGCCGCTCGCGCTCATAGAGCGCCGGCGACAGGAACGCCCAGATCTGATAGATGACGACCGGCGACGCCACGAGGCAGCCCAGCGCGAACGCCACCTTCAGCGTGAGCATGAACGGCTCGGCGGGGCTGGTGAAGACGAGGCGCCCGCCGGGCAGGTACGGCGCGATGGGCCGTTTGAGGACGTCGATGATGTCGACCTTATCGAGCAGCCACCAGCCAACGATGGTGCCCACGAGGATCGCGATGAGGCTCCAGAGGATGCGCCAACGCAGCTCCTCGAGATGGTCGAGAAACGGCATCTCACCGCGCGGCGTCATCGTTCGGGTACGGCCAGGAGGTTACGGCTTGAGACGCTGCTGATTTTGCCGCGCGAGATCGGCCTCGGGCGAGCGCGGATACGTCGCGATCACCCGCGAGTAGAAGGTCCGCGCCGTCGGCTTGTCTCCCCGCTGTTCGGCGAGCAGACCCAGCTTGTACAGCGCCGACGGAGCGCGCGGCGAGGTCGGGTAGGTCTTCACGACTTGATCGTACACCGCCGCCGCGGAATCGGGTGCACTCTTTTCGAAGCTTTCGCCGATATAGAAGAGCGCGTCGGGCGCGCGCTCATGCGCGGGGAAGACCCGCAGCAACTCCCGGAAGCCCAGCCGGGCGGTCGCGAGACTGCCACGGCGGTACTGCTGCAGCGAGGCGTCGTACATCTGATCGGGACCGGGGCCGGCGGGATTCCCGGACGGACCCACCGGTGCTCCCCCGGCCGCGCCCGGGTCGGGCTGTTGCGCCCGCGACTCGATGCGCGATCGCAGCTCGGTGATCTTTTGCTGGCTCACACCGGCGAGCTCCTGGACGTTCGTGAGCTGCTGTTGTACGGACAGCAGCTCCGTGCGGATGTCGCCGCGCATCTGGACCAGATACGCCTGTTGTGTAGCGAGAGCCTGCTGCAGCAGCCGGACGGCGGCCAGGATCGTGTCCCGTTCCGCCGCCCGCGCCGCATCGCTCTTCGCGAGATCGGCTTGTAACGCCTCGACCTGGAGCTGGACCTTCCGGACATCGCCTTTGAGGGCGCAGCCGGCGACCAGCCCCAGCGTCAGGACGAGCGTGTTACGGACGGCGGAGATTGTCGCCACCGCTGATGGGCTCGAACTCGTCACGCCGGTTCTGCGACCACGCGTTCTCGTCGTGGCCATCCACGAGCGGCCGCTCCTCGCCCCACGACTGCGTCTCGATGCGGCTCGCATCGATGCCGTGGCTCACGAGATACTGCTTCGCAGATTGCGCGCGGCGATTGCCCAGGGCGAGGTTGTACTCGTCCGAGCCGCGCTCGTCGCAGTGCCCGCCGATCCGGATCCGCAGATCGGGATTGGCCTGCAGAATCGCGACCTTCTGATCGAGCGCACCCATGTCGTCGCCACGGATGTTCGACTTGTCGAGGTCGAAGTGGATCCTCGCGGCTAACGTACTGCGGACCTCGTCACCCGCGCGCGCGGCTGCGGCCGCAGAATCCGCGCGGCGCTGCGCCGCGATGCGCTCCGCCTCCGCCTGCGCCTGACGGGCCCGTTCGGCCTCTGCCGCGGCGATGGAATCGCGTATCTTCGCGTTCTCGGCCGCGGTGTCGATCGCCGGCGTCGTATTCTGCGGGGGCGGATTGCCGCCACACGACGAGCCGGTCAGGACGGCGGCGCCCAAGCCCAGCGCGAGGAGCAACGTTACCGATTTCATCCTGTCTCTCCGATCAGGGGGTGGTAGATGGGGCCTCCGAAAGCCGTGGAGACCAAGCCGGCAAACGCGCCCCACTCTGCTGCAGCAGTGGCCGAATTCGGCCGGTGTCGAGATCGATGATCCACAACTGGCGGTAGCCCGACCGGTCGGAAACAAAGGCGAGATGACGGCTGTCGGGAGCCCAGGTCGGATCCTCGTTGCGCCCCACCGAGGTGAGCTGCCGGACCGTGCGTGTCCGCACGTCGAGCACGAACACCTGCAGTGTGCCCGCCACGTCCCGGTGAAATGCCACCGCTTGCCCGTCGGGCGACCATTCCGGCGCGTTGGACGAGCCGGTCACACCGTAGTCGAATGGTGCGAACAACTGCTGGTCCGTTCCGTCCGCCGCCATCACATAGATCTGCGGCAGACCCGGGCGCGTCGAGACGAATGCGATGCGCTGCCCGTCAGGGCTGAACGTCGGGGACAAGTTGTCTGAAAAGCGCCCCACGGTCAAGCGGCGTAAGCAACAGTTGCTCTTGACGTTAATCGTGTAGAGATCGGTCCCTTCCTCCGTCGCGCGGCTGAACGCGAGGGTTTGGCCATCGGGCGAAAACGCCGGCGTGAAGTCGAGAGCGCTTCCGGTGGTCGACACCGCGGTGCGCTTCCCGCTGCCCATCTCCTGGAGATACAGCCAGCCCTTCCCAGCTTGAAACTCCATGTACGCAAAACGCCGCCCGTCCGACGCCCACGCCGGCGACATCGCCTGGCGGTCGCTCGACGACACGAGCTTCTGCTCAGCTCCGTCTTGATCGATCTGATACACCTTGCCGTCTTTGACGAACAGGATCCGAGTCGCCGCGATGCCCGCGGTCCCCAGCGCAGCCAGGAGTGTCTGATCGGCGAGCCGATGCACCGCCTGGCGAAAATCGGGATCGCCCGGGCGCGGCAATTTGACGCGGACGGCGCGGCGAATGCCGGCAGCGGCGACGTCGTGCAGCGTCGCCACAGTCGTGTCGCCCGCCGCGGTGATGTCGAGTGCGAAATCGGCGCCGAGCGCCTGATAGAGCGGATAATTGAGTGTCCCGGCCTGCGCGCCGCCCGTTGCGGCAGTGCCAGTTCCGGATCGGCGCGTGCCGGTGCCGCGCGCGGGGGTGGATGGGCCCGCGAGGCGAATCGAGTCGCCGCCTGGAAGCGTGATCACTTCGAAACGATCGCTGTAATCGAGATCGCGGGCGATGATCGCACGCACGGAATCGAGACCCACGCCGGTGCGGGGCAACATCACGAGTCCCGGCCGCACACCGGACCGATAAATGATGCCGATACGCACGCCGCGGTCGATGGCTGACGTATCCTGAGCGACGGCCGGACGGCCGCGCGGCCCGACGGCCAAGAGCAATGCAACGAAACAGAGCAGGCCTTTCATTAACGTCGTGGGGCGAAGTAGAAGCGCACGTACAAGACGTCCGGCTTCCAGCCATCGGGCAGAGCACCGAACAGGCGGCGGTTCCCTGCCTCCTCGATGACGCCTTGCGCTTCAAGGTCGAACGCAAAGCTGCCGGAGCGTCGAGTGAATTGGAGATCGGTTACTGAGCCGTCTCGATGGATCAAGAACGACACCTCTGCCTCCAACGCGGACTTCTGTTCTGGCGGCCAGAGTCGCAGCACTTGTGACATCATATTCTGCAAGTATTCCGGGAACGGAAATGCGACGCCCTCGGTGCTCACGGTCGCGACGTCGTTGCCCGTTGACGGCTTCTCGCCCGGCAGTGGCGTGGTCGACGAGGTGGTTCGCGGGGCTGCTTCGCGTCGAGTCTGGTCCTGCGTCGGCGGCGGCGTCGCGCGCGAGACGGTACTCTGCGGACGCTTGGCGGCCGGAATCGGCGCCGGTTTCTCCTCGGCGGGACGCTCGAATGCCTCGGGCGCCTTACGGGACTCCATGTCGGCGGCGGGGGCGGCAATCAAGCGGACGCGATACGTCGGCGGAAGCCGCGTTCGTCCGCTGGGCGTGCCGAACAGCAACACGATCACCAGCCCGTGAACGAACACGGTTCCCGTCACCGCCATACCTACGGGGGTCGGAGCGCGGCCGCGTCCTCTCATCGATTGATCGTCTCCGGTTCGGCTACGAGTCCCACGTCCTGCACGCCCGCGCTGCGAATCACCGCCAGCACCTGCACCACGCGGGCATAGGCGACTCGACCATCGGCCCGCAGATACACCCCGGTGGGCCGTTTCGTTCGCACAAAGGCCGGAAACGTGGCCTGGAAATCGTCGTAGGAGAGTCCCGCCTGATCGAGATAGATCTTGCCCTCCATGTCGATCGTCACGACGAGTCCCTGCTTTGGCTCGATGGCGCGCACCTGGGCTCGCGGCAGACGGACATCGACACCGCCCTGCATGATCGGCGCGGTGATCATGAAAATGATGAGTAGCACGAACGCGACGTCCACAAGCGACGTCACGTTGATGTCGGCGTTGAGCGGCAACTCGCCGTGGCCGCGCAGGCCACCACCGCCGCTCCCGAGCAGTCCTGCCATTAGATCCGTCCTTCCCGGGCGAGCGTCCCGACGATCTCCTGGGCAAAGCCCTCGAGCTCGCCGGCGAACAGCCCCAGCCGATTGACGAAGAGGTTGTACGCCATGACGGCCGGAACGGCGACCGCCAGGCCGCCGACCGTCGTGACCAGCGCTTCCGCGACGCCGGGCGCCACGGCGGTGATGTTACCCGACCCGCCGACCGCGATTCCGATGAAGGCGTCCATCACACCAAGCACCGTCCCGAGCAGGCCGAGGAGCGGGCTCACCGAGCCGAAGGTCGCGAGCCACGGAATGAAACGCGCGGCCGTGTCCCGCTCCGCCGCCACTTCCTTGGCGAGCACCATGCGCAGGGCTTCGAGCTGGGTGGTCGTGAGCGTGCCGCTTGCCGCTCCTCCGGGCGGGCCGGGTGGTCCACCCGTGCCTTTCAGGCTTCCCGGTTTCAGCTCGGAAAAGAAGTGGACCGCCTCGCGCAGCAACCGGTTGTACGGGGACGGTGGCAGCCGCATCGCCGCATGATACGCCTCTTCGAGCCGCGGTGCCTTCTCCACCTCGGCGAGGAAGCGGTCGCCGAGCTGTCGCATGCCGCGGAATTGCCACCACTTGAGAACGATCAGATACCACGACACCAGCGAAAAGACGGCGAGCACGGCCAGCACGAACTGCGTTTCGCGGCTGGACGTGAGCACCAGCTCCCACGGCGTCGTGGGGATCGCCCCTCGGACCTGAACGAGCACCCTAACCTCCTCGATATCCCTGCGGGTGTGCCTGATGCCAGCGCCATGCGCTGCTCAAGATTTCCTCCAGACTCGAATGCGATGCGCGCCATCCAAGCAGCGTCGCCGCGCGGCCCACTGCCGCGACTAATTCCGGCGGATCGCCCGGGCGCCGCGGCCGCGCGACCGTCGGCACCGCACGCCCGGTGACGCGGCGCGCCGCTTCCACCACCGCGTGGACGGAGCATCCGGTGCCGGTGCCGAGATTCACCGCGACGGCAGCGTCTCCATCCAGCGGGACATCGAGTGCGCGCAGGTGCGCATCGGCGATATCGGCGACATGCACATAATCTCGTACGGCGGTGCCGTCGGCCGTCGGGTAGTCCGTGCCGTACACCTCGAGCGCCGCGCGCTTACCGAGCGCCGCACCCAGGACATTGGGGATCAGATGCGTCTCCGGATCGTGATCCTCTCCGCGTCGATCCGTAGCGCCCGACGCATTGAAATACCGCAGGCTCACGACCCCCATGCCGTGTTTCGGCCCGATATCCGCGAGCAACCGTTCGAAATCGCGCTTCGTCTCGCCGTACGGATTCACCGGCTTGAGCGGCGAGTCTTCCGTGATCGGAATCGCCGCGGGGTGGCCGTACACCGCGCACGAGGACGAAAAGACCAACCGGCGGATTCCGGCCCGGCCCGCCGCCTCCAAGAGTACACGGGCGGCGGTCACATTGTTGGTCACATACTTCTGGGGCTGGGCGACCGACTCTGGGACCAGGGCGAAGGCGGCCAGGTGGATGATCGCCTCGATTCGCTCCCGCTCGAGCAGCGACTCGACCAGCTCGCGGTTCCCTACACCCCCCTGGATGAAGCCCGCCCCCCTGGCAACCGCCTGCCGGTGCCCTACACTCAGGTCGTCGAGCACCACGACCGTGAACCCTCGCTCGAGGAGTTGATCCACGACAACACTGCCGATGTAGCCTGCCCCCCCGGTCACGAGGATTCGTGTCACGCCGGTGGCTCCATTCCGAAGAGCCGGCGGACGGCCTCGAGCAGGCCGTACCCGCGGCCTTCCTCCGCCGCCTTCTTGAGCGCGATGGTTGGCTGGTGCAGGAACTTGTTCAGCAGCGCCTGACTGAATTGTTCGACCTGCGCGCGATCAGCGGGACTCAGATGATCGAGCTGGCGCAGCACGCGCTCGACCTCGGTCGCGCGCACATCATCCATGCGGGCGCGCAGCTCCTTGATGGTCGGAACCACGCCGAGCCCGCCGTACCAGGCCCAAAAGAGGTCCGTCTCGTCTTCGACGATGCGTTCGGCGGCGGGGATCTCATCGCGGCGCCGGGCGGTCGCCTGCGCGGCGACCGTTTGTAGATCGTCGACATCGTACAGAAACACGTTCTCGAGCTGCGCGATCGCCGGATCCACGTCACGCGGCACGGCGAGGTCCAGAATGCACAGGGCCTTCCCACGGCGCGCGCCGATGATCGTCCCCACACGCTCCCACGTCACCACGGCGTGCGGCGCCGCCGTCGAGCAGAGCGCGATGTCCGTCGTGGCGAAATGTGGCCACGCCTCCTCGAGCGATACCGCCTTGCCACCCAACCGCTCGGCGATCGCGCGGGCGCGGTCCTGGGTGCGATTCGCCACCAGTGTGATCTGCACGCCCTGATCGCTGAGACAGGTCGCCGCGAGCTCGGCCATGTCGCCCGCGCCGAGGATGAGCGCGCTCCGGCCGGCGAGATCGCCGAAGATCTTGCCCGCGACCGCCACGCCCGCGGAGGCGGCGGACGCGGTTCCCATTCCGAGACCCGTTTCGGTACGCACGCGCGACCCGACGTGCAACGCGGTCTGAAACAACCGGTGCAGCACAGGACCGGCTTGCGCGCGCGATGCCTCCCACGCTTCTCGCACCTGCCCCTGGATTTGCGACTCGCCCAAGATGATGGAATCGAGACCGGACGACACCCGATACAGGTGACGGACGGCGTCACGGTCCCGCGCGATGTAGCCGTATTCCCGCGCACCGCCCGAAGGCGTCGAGGAGAGTCGCTCGCCCAGCAGCGACCACACCGCCTCGAGTGCGGGCTCGTCGTCAGCGACCAGATAGAACTCGGTGCGATTGCACGTGGAGAGCAGCACCCCGCCGCTGGCGCCCGCCGCCATGACGCGCGCCAGTGCGCCTGGCACCTCGTGCGCGCCGTGCGCAAACCGCTCGCGCACATCGAGCGGCGCGGTGCGGTGGTTCACCCCGACGACCTTGATCCCCATTTCCATATGACCCGTCGTCATAGGAACCGTTCGGCGCCTGGTTGGGTCAGCTTCAGCGCGACATATACCAGCAGCACCGCGCCGAAGCCGGCGATACTCGCGAGGGCCGCGCGGCGGCCGGCCCAATGGCGCACGACACGCACCCAGACCGCCCAACCCAGGACCACCCAGGTAAAGATCCCCCACACGAGCTGCGCTTTGGCCACATGCAGCCCGCCGGAGAATTGCGCGCCGTAGCCGAGCGCGAGCAACACGCCGAGCGTCAGGGCTGGAAAGCCGGCGACGAGGGCGACGCGGTTGAGCTGATCGAGCCGTTCGAGCGGCGGGAAAAGCTGGAAGATCTGGCCGAAGCGGCGCGCCTTGAGCTCGCGGAATTGCAGCAGGTACAGCGCGGCGGCGATGAAGGCCAGCGCCATCAAGGCGAGGCCGAGGGCGCTGAGCGCGACGTGCAGCACGAACCAGGTGTTGCGGGCCCCAACGGTCTCGGCGCCGGGCGCGAGCCCGCTCAGCAGCGCCAGTCCGACGAGGCCCGTGGCCAGTGGCGCCGCGAAGAACGACACCGCCGAGCCGCGCAGCAGGCGCTCGCTCGCGAGCTGTAACAGGACGAGACAGAGGGCCAGCATCGACAGCGCCGGGCCGAGACCGACGAGCGTGAGCTGCGAAACGGCGACGAGGTGGACCGCTGCGCCCGCGCAGGGAATCGCGATCGTGAGGGCGCGCGGCGCCGGCCGGAAGCCCATGAACGGCGCCAGCGTCAGCGCCGTGGCCAACCCGTAGAGCGCCAGGGCAACGAGATGCAGCGTGACAATCACACCAGATACGGGTCGGGCCCACGACATTGGGCCCGGCCGCCTTTCAGGAAGGCATCTTCTTGATCAGCCGTATCGGCATACCCCGTTCGAGCGCAGGATTCATGATCTGGAGCAACAGACCCGTGGCGGACTTCTCACGCGTGTGGACGATCATGAGGACCGCGCGGACTTCCTCCGATGCCGACCCCGCATACCCTTGTGCCGGCTTGAATACCTCGAAGACGTCGCCCAGGCTGACGCCATCGCGCCGGCCCTTGTCGATGAAGTAGTACTGCTGGGCACCGGCGATCGGATGGGGATCGCGCTGGGCAAGGAGCTGGCCGGTCATCCCCTTTTCGACGGGCGTCGGACGGACCTCGCCGGGGTTGCGGAACGGCTCGAGCGCCATCGCCAGCTGGCCCTCATGAATGCGCTCGAACTGCGTGACGACCTCCGCGAGCACTTGCTCTGCCTCGATCGACGTGACGCGGGCGATGCCGACCGGGACGACCACGTCGCCCCACCGGCCGAACTCGAGCCCTCGATCGATGCGCGCCAGCAGCAACGAATCGCCGACGTGGAACGATGCATTACGCGGGGGCCGGACGGCGATCTCTTGGAACGTGATCGCGGACGACCGTTCCGTCAGCCGGTGAATCGCGGGCGTGGCGGTCGCGCCGAGCACCCGGCCCCACGGCAGCCGCTCCTCCTCGCTCAAGAACCCGGCGGCGTAGAACTCCCCGGCACGGAGCGGACGGTAGGGCTGATGCGTGTAGGCGCGCAGCACATCCTGCACGACCTGCCGATTCGTGCGGCGCCGGTCGAATATCGTCTCGCGGCTTTCCGCGACCGTAGGCGGCGGCGGCTCCACGACAAACGCCGTGGTGTCCGATGGAATCGTATCGATCATCGCCGTGTCGAGCGGAACCACGGCGGGCACGGTGTCGCCAGGAGCCGCGCGAACGGTGTCCGCGGCAGCCGGTGTCGTATCCGGGCGCGCCACCACGGTGTCGCCACCCTGCGCGATAGTCACCATCTCCGAGAGATTCAGAACCTCACCGGGATAGATCCAGTGCGGGTCTTCGATGACGGCGGTATTAAGACGGTAAATCTCCGGCCACAGCAGCGGGTCGTTGAAGTACATCTGGGCGATGGACCAAAGAGTCTCACCGCGTGAGACTGTGTGACTGGCGGGAACCTGTCCCTGAAAAGCGGCGGCCGCCTGCGTCGTGTCCTGTTGTTGGGCCGTTTGCGTGGTGTCCTGCGCCGGCAGGACTCGCCACATGAGCGGCAACGCCGCCAGGGCCAGTAGTATGGCGCGGTCAGAACGGCAGATCGTCGTCCTCCTCATCCAGCGCCTCCGGGAACGCGTCGAGCGACTCTGGGGCTTTGCCGCCTGCTTCCGAGGCCCCCTTCACAGCCCCCGCTCCCACCGGAGCGGCTCCGCCTCTTGACCCCAGCATGATCAACTCACGCGCGATGATCTCGGTGACGTAGCGCGTCTGCTTCTCGCGATCTTCCCACGTCCGGTACTCAATCCGCCCTTCGATATAGACCTTGTCGCCCTTCTTCAGGTACTTCTCGGCGATATCGGCCAGGCCGGAACCCTTGTTGTTCCAGCAGATAACGCGGTGCCACTCCGTCTTTTCCTGCTTCTCGCCCCCGTTGCCGGTCCACTGGCGGCTGGTCGCTACCGAGAGAGTCGCCACGCGGGAGCCGTTATTCGTGCTGCGTACCTCGGGATCTGCACCCAGATTCCCGATGAGCTGGACCTTATTGAGACTGCGGCTCACAACAACCTCCGACGATGAAGCGGGTTAGGGCCCAAGGGTGCCTCACACTATATAAATCGCAAGTCATTCTGTCAACCAAAGATACGCCACTTGTACCGAAGTTATGCATCAAGTCTCAGCACGATGGCGTCCTCGACCGGCCGCCGGTAATACTGCTTCCGGCGACCCACCTCCTTGAACCCGTGCGCCGCGTACAGGGCGCGCGCCGGGGCGTTGGAGTCGCGCACCTCGAGGTAGACCTGCCGGACGCCGCGCGCCGACAGCGCCTCGAGAATGTGTTGCACGAGCGCGCGTCCCAACCCGGCACGCCGGCCGGCGGGGGCCACCGCAAGGTTCAGGATCTCGCCTTCGTCGGCGGCATCGAGCGCAACCACGTACCCCACGATCGCGCCACCAGATCCTTCCGCGACGAGAAACTGCGCAAACGTCACGCAGTCGCGGAAATCCTGCCTGGACCACGGATCGCTGAAGACCTCCTGCTCGATCGCGTGAACGGCTGCGACATCGTCGAGCTTAGCGGGACGAATGCGGAAGGGGGCGGCCGTGGCGCGTCTCCCATTTCACTTGAGCCTCTGCGGGACGCCCATACACCGGCTCGACAACCCGCGGATCTTCAATCGCGCGACGCGCGCCGTCGTACGAAAAGAGCGCGAGCAGCGATCCTGCGATGGGCGGGAGGGCGGCGATACCAACGGGCGCGCGTCCCGTCCAGGCGACGACGGTCTCGCCGTAGCGCTCCGCACCGTCTCCCACCACGAGATCCGGGGGCTTTCGCGCCCGCACGGCAAGCGTGGGGATCGTAAACAGGTCTGGCGCGACGAGCGTCTTCACCTCATCGCCGTCAAAGGCATAGATCGCCCCGTACACCTGTCCGCGTAACGCGTCATAGCATACCGCAACGCTCTCCACGCCGGCGGCGTGCGCGGCTCCGAGCAGCGAGGGAATGGCGATCAGGGGGAGTTGGCGTTCTTGAATGAGACCCTTGGCGGCAGCCCACCCGATGCGCAGCCCCGTAAAGCCGCCAGGTCCGTCGCCGACAATGACTCCTCCGATCTGCGCGAGCGACAGCTGCGCGAGTCCGAGTACGTCTTGGACAAGAGGCACGATCTGCGCAGCGTGTTGGCGTGCGCCGCGAATCGACCGCGCGAATGTCTGCTCGCCAACGCGGACCGCCACACTCGCGAGGTCCGTCGCCGTATCGATGGCCAGCCACGTCACGTCGCTCACGCCGTCCCGAGATCTGCGACGACACGCCGCGTCGGATCGTCATCGTATGACAGATGGAAGCGCCGGTCGAGCGGCGGCGTCCATACGCCGGCGCGCTCCGGCCACTCGATCAGCATGATGGCGCCTTCGCGCACCATGTCGTCAAAGCCGAGGTCGCGGGCTTCGTCGGGATTGCGGAGGCGGTAGCAATCGATATGGTAGACCGGCGCCGCACCGGCATGGTAATGATGGACGAGCGCGTACGTCGGGCTCGTGGCACGCGCTTTGGCACCCAGGCCGCGGCAGATGGCCTGGATCAGTGTCGTCTTCCCGGTCCCCAGCTCTCCCGACAACCCAATGACGGCGGGGGCGCGGAGCTGGCGGCCGAGGTCCTCACCGAACCGGCTGAGCTCGCTCGCGGAGAGGCGCATCGGCCTTGAGCTCCAGGAGCTGATCGCGCAGCACCGCCGCCAGCTCGAAATCGAGCTCCTCGGCCGCGGCCTGCATCTGCTGCTCCAGCATGCGGATGAGGGTATCGCGCTCGCCGGCGTTGGCGGGCCGGCGGATCTCCCCGGCACCAGGCTTCCCAACCCGCGCGTCGGCGACGCGGGTAACGAAACGGATATCTAGCACCGACTTCACGATGGACCGCGGCGTGATGCCATGCTCGATGTTGTAGGCAAGCTGAGTTTCGCGGCGGCGATCCATCTCTTTCAGCGCGCGCTCCATCGAGCCGGTCTTGTGATCCGCATAGAGGATGGCTCTGCCACTGAGATGGCGCGCCGCGCGGCCGACGGTCTGGATCAGTGACCGGTCCGAACGCAGGAAGCCTTCCTGGTCGGCATCCAGCACCGCGACGAGAGAGACTTCGGGCAAATCCAACCCTTCGCGCAGCAGGTTGATGCCCACCAGCACATCGAACTCGCCGAGGCGGAGACCGCGAATGATCTCGACCCGCTCGATCGCGTCAATTTCCGAATGCAGATACCGCACTCGCACGCCATGCTGCTGCAGATAATCGGTGAGGTCTTCCGCCATGCGCTTGGTCAACGTCGTGACCAGCACGCGCTCGTTCTTCTTCTCGCGCAGTCGGATCTCGTTCAGCAAGTCGTCCACCTGACCCGCCACCGGCCGAATCTCGACTTCGGGATCGACGAGTCCGGTCGGCCGGATGATCTGTTCGACAATGACGCCCTGCGACAGGCGCAGCTCGTCCTCGCCGGGCGTCGCGGAGAGGAACATGATGCGGGGCACGAGACCCATGAACTCGTCATAGCGCAGCGGGCGGTTGTCGAGCGCCGACGGCAGCCGGAACCCGAAATCCACGAGGGTCTGCTTCCGCGAGCGATCGCCCTCGTACATCGCGCCGAGCTGCGGCAGCGTCTGGTGGGATTCGTCGATGATGCACAGCCAATCCTTGGGGAAATAGTCGAGCAAGCACGCGGGCCGTTCCCCGGGCAGCCGATTGCTGAACAGCCGCGAGTAGTTCTCGATGCCGGCACACCGCCCCACTTCCATCAGCATGTCGATATCGAAGTGCGTGCGGGACTCCAGGCGCTGGGCCTCCAGCAGCTTGTTCTGCGCCCGCAGCTCTGCCAGCCGTTCGGCCAGCTCGGCCCGGATACGCGACACGGCGCGCTCGATTGTGGCGCGCTGCGTGACAAAGTGCGTGGCGGGATAGATCGCTGACTTATCCATCTGCTTGATGACGTTGCCGGTCAGCGGGTCGATCTTTGCGATGCGCTCGATTTCATCGCCCCAGAATTCGATCCGCACTGCCTGCTCGTCGTACGCCGGGAATACTTCGACCGTGTCGCCACGCACGCGGAACGTCCCGCGCTCGAACCCGATGTCGTTGCGCTGGTACTGCACGGCGACGAGATCCGCGAGCAACGCATCCCGGCCCCGCGCCTCGCCCTTCTGCGCCGTCACCAGCAGCTCGCGATACAGCTCGGGGTCGCCGAGGCCGTAGATCGCCGAGACGCTCGCGACGATGATGACGTCGTCGCGCTCCATCAGACTCGAGGTCGCGCGCAACCGCAGGCGCTCGATGTCGTCGTTGATCGAGGAGTCCTTGGCAATGTACGTGTCGGTGGACGGCACGTACGCCTCGGGCTGGTAGTAGTCGTAATACGAGATGAAGAACTCGACGGCGTTGGACGGGAAGAACGCCTTGAGCTCGCCGTACAGCTGCGCGGCGAGCGTCTTGTTGTGCGAGAGCACGAGCGTCGGCTTGCCGAAATCCTTGATGACGTGCGCCATCGTCATCGTCTTGCCGGACCCCGTGACGCCGAGGAGCGTCTGATATTTGTCGCCACGGCGCAGGCCGGCGTTCAGCTCGCTGATCGCGCGTGGCTGATCACCCGCCGGCGGCGGTGCGTTCCCAAGCTCAAAAGGCATAAGAGGGAAAACTAACCGACGACGACTTCAGCGGGACCGCTCGAATCCCGTCGCGCGATCTCCGTTACACCCTTCACCTTGCGCACCGCCTTCAGGACCTTGTGCAGATGGGTGTTATTCTCGACCTCCACCAGCACCGAGCCGAAGACCACGCCGTCCTTCGACGCCAGCTCGGCACTGCGGATGTTCGTCCCGGTGCCGCTGATGGCCTCACAGATATCGGCATAGAGGCCGCGCCGGTCCTCGCCGCTGACAGCCAGCCGGACCACGAACGTCTCGCCCTCCACCTCGCGCCAGTCGATCTCGACGCGCCGCTCCTCGTCGCCCGACAGCGTGAGCAGGTTGGGGCAGTCGTTGCGGTGGATCGAGATGCCGCGGCCCTGCGTGACGTATCCGACGACGGGATCGCCCGGAACTGGTTGGCAGCACTGCGCGTAGCGGACCATCAGGCCCTCGACGCCGTGAATCTTGATGCCCCGCCCCAAGCGCAGGCGTTCGATGACGCGTCCAAAGGCCGTCGGCTTGGGCGCCTGCATGTCCTCGGGCGGCAGGTTGGGATACAACGCTTTCATGACCTGACCGAGCTGCACGTCGCCCCGGCCGATCGACGCCTCGACCTGTTCGGCCACGCCGAGCGAGAGCGTCTCCGCCGCCTGCGTCAGCTGCTCGGGGGTCGGAGGACTGAGCCGCCGGCGCCGGACTTCGCGCGCGAGGATCTCACGGCCCAGCGTGACACTCCGCTCCTGCTCCTCCTGCTTGATCCACTGCCGGATCTTCTGGCGGGCCCGACCGGTCTGGACATGCGCCAGCCAGTCGCGTGAGGGCTTGGCCTGCGGACTGGTGAGTACCTCGATCGTGTCGCCGTTCCGCAGCGGCCGATGCAGCGGCGCAATCCGGCCGTTCACGCGCGCGCCATTGCAGTGCTGGCCGACCTCGGTGTGCACCATGAACGCGAAATCGATCGGCGTCGCGCTCTTCGGCAGCCGCTTCACGTCACCGCGCGGCGTAAACACGAAGATCTCGTCCTGATAGAGGTCGATCTTCAGGAACTCGAGGAATTCCTCGGGGCTATGCGCATCCTGCTGCAGCTCGATCAACTGGCGGAACCACGACAGGTGGTGGTCGAGCTCGTCGGCGCTCTTGCCGTTCTCCTTGTACAGCCAGTGCGCGGCGATACCGTACTCCGCTGTGCGGTGCATGTCGCGCGTGCGGATCTGGATCTCGTACAGTTGGCCGCTGGGCCCGAACACAGTCGTGTGCAGCGACTGGTAGCCGTTGGATTTGGGACTCGCGATGTAGTCCTTGATCCGCTCCTGCAGCGGCGTCCACGTGTGGTGGATGATACCGAGCACGTGGTAGCAATCGGTGATGTTGTTCACCAGGACGCGCACGGCGAGGAGATCGTAGATTTCCTCGAACGGCTTGCCGCGCTTCTTCATCTTCTTGAAGATGGACCAGAGGTTCTTGGGCCGGCCCACAATCTCCCAGCCGACGATGCTGGCGCGGCGCAGCTCGTCGGAGAGCGGCGCACGCATCCGCTCGATGGTGCGGTCGCGCTCCACGCGCCGCGCCTTCACTTGCTTCGCCAGCTGCTTGTAGTCGTCGGGCTCGAGGTATTTGAACGACAGATCCTCGAGCTCCGCCTTCACCCCCGCCATGCCGAAGCGATGCGCCAGCGGCGCGTACAGCTCGCGCGTCTCCAGCGCGATCCGTTTGCGCTTATCCGCCGGCAAAGGATCGAGGGTGCGCATATTGTGCAGCCGGTCGGCGAGCTTGATGATGATCACCCGGGCATCGCGCGCCACCGACATCAGCAGCTTGCGGTAGTTCTCCGCCTGCTCTTCGGCGGTGGATCGGAAGTTGAGCGTCGAGATCTTGGTGAGACCGTCCACCAGGTCGGCGACTTCGTTGCCGAAATCGCGCCGCAGATGGTCCAGCGTGACGTCGGAGTCTTCGACGACGTCGTGCAGCAGCGCCGC
>WNGP01000277.1_pt1 | contig 45425 bp, 56 predicted proteins | sample 5407671 | NCBI WGS metagenome assembly WNGP01 (sample SAMN13153381, study PRJNA577476) | soil metagenome | isolation source: 40 cm soil or saprolite under Garry oak tree replicate 2 | place: USA:California | collected 2016-06-15 | reverse complement strand
ACTTCATCTCCACGCACGGCGCCCGCAAGGGCCTGGCCGACACCGCGCTCCGCACGGCGGACTCCGGGTACCTCACCCGCCGCCTGGTGGACGTGGCGCAGGACGTGATCGTGCGCGAGGAGGACTGCGGCACCGACCGTTCGCTCCCCATGCGGATCGCGGAGAAGGACGCCGAGGGCAACCTGCGCAAGCTGCCGAACATCGAGAACACGGGCACGGGTCGTACCGTGGCCGAGGACATCGAGATCGACGGCGTGGTGCTGGCCAAGACCGGGGAAGACACGACCGAGCTGATGCTCGACCGGCTGACCGAGGCCGGCGTGGAGACCATCCGCACGTCCAGCGTGCTGGTCTGCGAGGCCAAGATCGGCGTCTGCGGCAAGTGCTACGGCCGCTCGCTGGCCACCGGCAAGCGGGTGGACGTCGGCGAGGCCGTCGGCATCGTCGCGGCCCAGTCGATCGGCGAGCCGGGCACCCAGCTCACCATGCGGACCTTCCACACCGGCGGTGTGGCGGGCCAGGACATCACCCACGGCCTGCCGCGCATCCAGGAGCTCTTCGAGGCCCGCATCCCGAAGGGCATGGCGCCCATCAGTGAGTACGAGGGCCGGGTCAAGATCGAGGAGACCGAGAAGACCAGGAAGATCATCGTCGTCCCTGACGACGGCTCGGAGGAAGTCGCCTACCAGGTGCCGATGCGCTCCAGGCTGCTGGTCAGCGACGGCGGCCACGTGGCCGTCGGGCAGCAGCTCATCGCGGGCGCGGTCAACCCGCACGAGGTGCTGCGCATCCTCGGCGGCCGGGCGGTCCAGCTGCACCTCGTGCACGAGGTGCAGGAGGTGTACCGGTCGCAGGGTGTCTCGATCCACGACAAGCACATCGAGATCATCATCCGGCAGATGCTCAAGCGGGTGAACGTGCTCGAGTCCGGCGACACCGAGCTGCTGCCCGGCGAGCTGGTCGAGCGGCCGCGGTTCGAGGAGGTCAACCGCTCGGTGGTGAACGAAGGCGGCACCTCGGCCTCCGGCCGGGCCGTGCTGATGGGCATCACCAAGGCGTCGCTGGCCACCGAGTCGTGGCTGTCGGCGGCCTCCTTCCAGGAGACCACCCGGGTGCTCACCGACGCGGCTATCCACGCCAAGTCGGACTCGCTCCTGGGCCTGAAGGAGAACGTCATCATCGGCAAGCTCATCCCGGCCGGTACCGGCATGCAGGTGTACCGGAACATCCGGGTCGAGCCGACCGACGACGCCCGTTCGTCGGCCTTCCCGCCGGGGGCCTACGCCGAATCGGAGAACTACGCGTTCGGCCAGGGCTCGGGCGAGGCAGTGCCGCTCGAGGAGTACGACTTCGGCTCCTACAACAGGTAAGCACCTTCGCTAGTCACGGGCTGGCGGCCGCCGCAAGAGCTGGCCGCCAGCCCGTTCGGCATTTATCCCGAACGATCCGGGCTCACGCTTTCCCGCCCCCGATCCGCCGCCCTGCCCCGAACGATCCCCAGTGCCTCTTCCCGGCCCCGAGATCCCGCTCCACCGGGCTCGGTGGGCCCCTGCGTACGTTCTTACGTACCCTGGGGCCCACCGACTCCGCCCGCGGCGGCGGCGGCCCAGGCGGAGCGGGATTAAATGGCGGGGGCGGTGCGTTGATAACTCACGAACAATGTGGTGCGGGCTTCCACGCTTTCCCCCAGGGGGGCGGGTCGGTGGGCGCTCGATTTTGCTTGAGAGTTGTGTCATGGTAGGTTTCTCATTCGTGTCCGTGTACGCATGGGCGCATAAGCATGCCAGCTGACGACGGTGCTAGTTGGACTGGGCCAGGGACTGATGGTCTCAGGACTGGTTCCGGGCGGCTGACCGGCTGGTAGCGTGGGCTTCCTTCCTCCCCGTAGTCGGCTCATACCGAGCCGTTGACTCTCGGTCAGGGCGACACGCCCGACCTCGGGGGTCGGCGGAGGGTGGGAAACCCCAGGTTAGGCGGTTGCCGGATCCCCTTTCGGGGTTCTTCGGCCGCTTGGATACCTCGAAGGCTCGCCAGCAAATGAATGTGACGGGGCTCGCGCGCGAGCGCGGGCCGGAACGACTGGAAAGACGGAGACGCGGTTGCCCACGATCCAGCAGCTGGTCCGCAAGGGCCGCCAGGACAAGGTAGCGAAGAACAAGACGCCGGCGCTCAAGGAGAGCCCGCAGCGCCGCGGCGTGTGCACGCGTGTCTACACGACCACGCCGAAGAAGCCGAACTCGGCCCTGCGCAAGGTCGCCAGGGTGCGGCTGACCAGCCAGATCGAGGTCACCGCCTACATCCCTGGTGTCGGACACAACCTCCAGGAGCACTCGATCGTGCTGGTGCGAGGCGGCCGGGTGCGCGACCTGCCTGGTGTCCGTTACAAGATCATCCGCGGATCCCTCGACACCCAGGGTGTCCGCAACCGCAAGCAGGCCCGCAGCCGTTACGGAGCGAAGAAGGAGAAGAGCTGAGATGCCTCGCAAGGGTCCCGCGACGAAGCGGCAGCTTGTCACCGATCCGGTCTACGGCTCGCCGCTTGTCACCGCGCTAGCTAACAAGGTGCTCAAGGAAGGCAAGCGGTCGCTCGCCGAGCACATCGTGTACGGAGCGCTCGAGGGGTGCCGGGATAAGACCGGCAACGATCCGGTGATCACCCTGAAGCGCGCGCTGGACAACGTCAAGCCGACGCTAGAGGTCCGCAGCCGCCGGGTCGGCGGCGCGACCTACCAGGTGCCGGTGGAGGTCCGTGCCTCCCGCAGCACGACGCTCGCGCTGCGCTGGATCGTCTCCTACGCCAGGAACCGCCGGGAGAAGACGATGACCGAGCGGCTCATGAACGAGCTGCTGGACGCGAGCAACGGCCTGGGCGCCAGCGTGAAGCGGCGCGAGGACACCCACAAGATGGCGGAGTCCAACAAGGCCTTCGCCCATTACCGCTGGTGAACGCGAGTCTTACCCAGACTTACGAGAACGACAGACTTACGAGAACGAGGAAATAGTGGCCACCACGACCGCCGTAGACCTCGCCAAGGTCCGCAACATCGGGATCATGGCGCATATCGACGCGGGCAAAACCACGACCACCGAGCGCATCCTGTTCTACACCGGAATCAACTACAAGCTCGGTGAGGTCCATGAGGGCGCGGCCACCATGGACTGGATGGAGCAGGAGCAGGAACGCGGCATCACGATCACATCCGCCGCTACCACGACGAGCTGGCTCGGCCACACCATCAACATCATCGACACCCCGGGACACGTGGACTTCACTGTGGAGGTGGAGCGCTCGCTGCGGGTGCTCGACGGCGCGGTTGCGGTCTTCGACGCCGTAGCCGGCGTGGAGCCGCAGTCAGAGACCGTGTGGCGGCAGGCTGACCGGTACGGCGTACCGCGGATCTGCTTCGTCAACAAGATGGACCGGGTGGGCGCCGAGTTCCACCGCTGCGTGGAGATGATCACCGACCGGCTGGGCGCGACGCCGCTCGTCATCCAGCTGCCGTGGGGCGTGGAGTCCGACTTCCGCGGTGTCATCGACCTCGTGCGAATGCGCGCGCTGCTCTGGCAGACCGAGGGCAAGGGCGACAAGTACGACGTCGTCGGGATCCCTGACGACCACGTCGAGGCCGCGCGCGAATGGCGCGACCGGCTGCTCGAGCGGATCGCCGAGAACGACGACGAGATGATGGAGCTGTACCTGGAGGGCGTTGAGCCGTCCGAGGACCAGCTCGTCGCGGCTATCAGGCGCGCGACCATCGCCGGCGCCCTCACCCCGGTGCTGTGCGGGACCGCGTTCAAGAACAAGGGCGTCCAGCCGATGCTCGACGCGATCGTGGACTACCTGCCCAGCCCGGTCGACATCCCGGCGGTGCAGGGTCATGCGGTGGGCGACGAGAGCACCGTGATCGAGCGGAAGCCTGACCCCGAGGAGCCGTTCGCCGCGCTGGCCTTCAAGATCATGTCGGACCAGCATCTCGGCAAGCTCACCTACATCCGGGTCTACTCGGGCACCGTGGAGTCGGGCAGCAGCGTGCTGAACTCCATCAAGGGCCGCCGGGAGCGGATCGGCAAGATCTACCAGATGCACGCGAACAAGCGCGAGGAGCGCCCGTTCGCGGTGGCCGGGCAGATCGTCGCGGTGATGGGCCTGAAGGACACCACCACGGGCGACACGCTGTCCGCGCAGAACAAGCCGGTAATCCTGGAGTCGATGACGTTCCCGGCGCCGGTGATCAACGTGGCCATCGAGCCGAGGACCAAGAGCGACCAGGAGAAGCTGGGCACCGCCATCCAGCGGCTCGCCGAGGAGGACCCGACCTTCCAGGTCAGGACCGACGAGGAGACCGGGCAGACGATCATCTCGGGGATGGGCGAACTGCACCTTGAGGTGCTGGTCGACCGGATGCGCCGCGAGTTCAAGGTCGAGGCGAACATCGGCCGCCCGCAGGTCGCCTACCGCGAGACGGTCAAGCGCAAGGTCGAGAAGGTCGAGTACACGCACAAGAAGCAGACCGGCGGCTCCGGCCAGTACGGTCGCGTTGTCATCAACCTCGAGCCCACCGGCGGTGACGGCGGCGGGTACGAGTTCGAGAACAAGGTAACCGGGGGCCGGATCCCCAGGGAGTACATCCCGTCGGTGGACGCCGGCTGCCAGGAGGCTGCCGAGTTTGGCGTCCTGGCCGGCTACCCGATGGTCGACGTGAAGGTGACGCTGACCGACGGCGCCTACCACGAGGTCGACTCGTCAGAGCTTGCCTTCAAGATCGCGGGTTCGATGGCGTTCAAGAAGGCAGCTGCCCAGGCGGATCCTGTGCTGCTCGAGCCGGTCATGGCCGTAGAGGTCAGGACCCCCGAGGAGTACATGGGCGACGTCATCGGCGACCTGAACAGCCGCCGTGGCCAGATCCAGGCCATGGAGGAACGATCCGGGGCCAGGGCGATCAAGGCGCTTGTCCCGCTGTCGGAGATGTTCGGCTACGTGGGGGATCTGCGCAGCCGGACGCAGGGCAGGGCTGACTACAGCATGCAGTTCGATTCGTATGCCGAGGTCCCGCCCAGCATCGCCAAGGAGATCATCGCCAAGGCGCGAGGCGAGTAGGCAGTAGTCAGTTCGGCTCCATCGCTCCAGCCCGGGCGGGTGGAGCGCAACCAACGAGGAGAAACCAGTGGCGAAGGCCAAGTTCCAGCGGACTAAGCCGCACGTCAACATCGGCACCATCGGTCACATCGACCACGGCAAGACCACGCTGACCGCGGCGATCACCAAGGTGCTTCACGACAAGATGCCCGACGTCAACCCGTTCACCCCCTTCGACGCGATCGACAACGCGAAGGAGGAGAAGGAGCGCGGCATCACCATCTCGATCTCCCATGTCGAGTACCAGACCGAGAAGCGGCACTACGCGCACGTGGACTGCCCCGGTCACGCGGACTACATCAAGAACATGATCACGGGTGCCGCCCAGATGGACGGCGCGATCCTGGTGGTCGCCGCGACCGACGGCCCGATGCCGCAGACCCGTGAGCACGTGCTGCTCGCCCGCCAGGTCGGCGTGCCCTACATCGTGGTGGCGCTGAACAAGGCGGACATGGTGGACGACGAGGAGATCCTCGAGCTCGTCGAGCTCGAGGTCCGCGAGCTGCTCACCGAGTACGAATTCCCCGGCGACGACGTGCCCGTGATCCGGGTATCGGCGCTGAAGGCGCTCGAGGGCGACGCCGAGTGGGGCGAGAAGGTCATGGAGCTCCTGACCGCCTGCGACGACGCCATCCCGCAGCCGGTCCGCGAGGTCGACAAGCCGTTCCTGATGCCGGTCGAGGACGTCTTCTCGATCACCGGCCGCGGCACCGTGGTGACCGGCCGGATCGAGCGGGGCACCATCCACACCGGCGAGACCGTCGACATCATCGGCATCAAGGAGAAGGCGCAGTCCACGACCGTCACCGGCGTGGAGATGTTCCGCAAGATCCTGGACGACGGCCAGGCCGGCGACAACGTGGGCCTGTTGCTGCGCGGCATCAAGCGCGAGGAGGTGGAGCGCGGCCAGGTCGTGATCAAGCCGGGCACCAACACCCCGCACACCGAGTTCGAGGGCCAGGTCTACATCCTGTCCAAGGACGAGGGCGGCCGCCACACGCCGTTCTTCAACAACTACCGTCCGCAGTTCTACTTCCGGACCACCGATGTGACCGGCGTGGTGAACCTCCCTGAGGGCACCGAGATGGTCATGCCGGGCGACCGGACCGACATGCACATCGACCTGATCCAGCCGATCGCCATGGAGGAAGGCCTGCGGTTCGCGATTCGCGAAGGCGGCCGGACCGTCGGCGCCGGCCGGGTCACGAAGATCATCAAGTAACGTCGTGCGACGGCGGGCCTGGCCGAAGGTCAGGCCCGCCTCGCGCGACAAAATCGGGGGGTCGCCATGGGGGCGGAGCCCCCGGGCAAAGCACAGCACAGCGGCTGACTAAAGCGAAGGACACCGAGGCCACAATGGCGGGACGCGGAAGATCGTCGACACCGTGACGCGTACCGGCGCGCGGGTGGCCGGCCCGGTGCCGCTGCCAACCGAGAAGAACGTGTACTGCGTCATCCGCTCTCCGCACAAGTACAAGGACTCGCGCGAGCACTTCGAGATGCGGACGCACAAGCGGCTGATCGACATTATCGACCCGACGCCGAAGACGGTGGACTCGCTGATGCGCCTCGACCTGCCGGCTGGCGTCGACATCGAGATCAAGCTCTGAGGAACGCACCGATATGGGCAAGCAGATCAAAGGGATCCTGGGCACCAAGCTAGGCATGACCCAGGTCTTCAACGACGCCGGGCAGATCGTGCCGGTCACGGTGGTACAGGCCGGTCCGTGCGTGGTGACCCGCGTGCGGACCCCGGACAACGACGGGTACTCGGCTGTGCAGCTCGGCTACGGCGAGATCGATCCGCGCAAGGTGACCAAGCCGGTCAGCGGTCTTTTCGAGAAGGCCGGCCTGACTCCGCGCCGGTACCTGGCCGAGCTGCGGACCGACGACGCGTCGGAGTACACGCTCGGGCAGGAACTCACCGCCGAGGTATTCACCAGCGGGCAGCACGTCGACGTGACCGGCAAGAGCAAGGGCAAGGGCTTCGCGGGCGTCATGAAGCGGCACGGCTTCAAGGGCCTCAGCGCGTCGCACGGCACCCAGCGCAAGCACCGCTCGCCCGGCTCCATCGGCGCGTGCGCGACCCCCGGCCGGGTGTTCAAGGGCGTGCGGATGGCGGGCCGGATGGGCGGCGTGCGCACCACCGTGCAGTCGCTCACCGTGCACTCCGTCGACGCTGAGCGCGGGCTGCTCCTGATCAAGGGCGCGGTGCCCGGCCCGAGCGGCCGTGTCGTGCTCGTCCGCAGCGCGGCCAGGACCCTACGGGAGGAAGTCCGATGACAGCAATCAGCGTCATTGGCCCGGATGGCAACACAGCCGGCAAGACGGTGGAGCTGCCCGGGGAGATCTTCGCCGCGAAGGTGAACGTGCCCCTGATCCACCAGGTAGTGGTGGCGCAGCAGGCCGCGGCCCGGCAGGGCACGCACGCCGTCAAGACCCGCGCCCAGGTGCGAGGCGGCGGCAGGAAGCCGTACCGGCAGAAGGGCACCGGGCGCGCGCGCCAGGGTTCCCTCCGCGCGCCCCAGTACGCGGGCGGCGGCGTCGCGCATGGCCCGGTGCCGCGTTCCTACGTGCAGCGGACGCCCAAGAAGATGAAGGTGGCCGCGTTGCGCGGCGCGCTGTCCGACCGGCTCAGCCACGGCCGGGTCCAGGTGGTCAGCGGCTTCGTCGACGGCGACCTGCCCCGGACCAAGGACGCGGTGGCCGTGCTGGTCACCGCGGTCGGCGGGCTGGACCGGCCGGTACTCGTGGTCGCGCACCGCGATGACGAGATCACCTGGAAGTCCCTGCGGAACGTGCCTCGCGTGCACGTGCTCACCGAGGACCAGCTCAACACCTATGACGTGCTGGCCAGCGACCACGTGGTCTTCACCGAGCAGGCCCTGACGGCGTTCGTGGCCAGGGCCGCCGGGTCGGGGTCAGCGAAGGAGGCCGCCAAGTGAGCAGGGACAGCAACCCGAGGGACATCCTGCTGCGGCCGGTGGTCTCGGAGAAGAGCTACGGGCTGCTCGACGAGGGCAAGTACACCTTCGTCGTCGACCCCGACGCCAACAAGACCCAGATCAGGCTCGCGGTCGAGGCCGTGTTCGGGGTCAAGGTGACCGGGGTGAACACCCTGAACCGTCCGGGCAAGCGTCGGCGCACCCGGTACGGCTGGGGCCAGCGGCCGGACACCAAGCGGGCGATCGTGACCCTCGCCGAGGGCGACAGGATCGACATATTCGGCGGCTCAGTCCGTTAAGGGAGACTCGACCAGACATGGCTATCCGTAAGTACAAGCCGACCACACCGGGCCGGCGTGGCGCGAGCGGCTCGGACTTCTCCGAGGTCACCAGGAATGAGCCGGAGAAGTCGCTGGTGCGCCCGCTGCACTCGCAGGGCGGCAGGAACGTGCACGGCCGCGTCACCGCCCGGCACCAGGGTGGCGGACACAAGCGGGCCTACCGGCTGATCGACTTCAGGCGGGCGGACAAGGACGGCGTGCCGGCCAAGGTCGCGCACATCGAGTACGACCCGAACCGCACCGCCAGGATCGCCCTGCTGCACTTCGCGGACGGCGAGAAGCGCTACATCATCTGCCCGCAGGGTCTCATCGCGGGCGACCGGGTGGAGAGCGGCCCCGGGGCGGACATCAAGCCGGGCAACTCGCTGCCGCTGCGCTTCATCCCGACCGGCACGGTGGTGCACGCCATCGAGCTGCGCCCGGGCGGCGGCGCGAAGATCGCGCGGTCCGCGGGCGCCGGGGTGCAGCTGCTCGCCAAGGAGGGCGGCTACGCCCAGCTGCGGATGCCGTCCGGTGAGATCCGGCGGGTCGACGCGACCTGCCGGGCCACGGTGGGCGAGGTGGGCAACGCCGAGCAGGGCAACGTCAAGCTGGGCAAGGCCGGCCGCAACCGGTGGAAGGGCCGCCGTCCCACGGTGCGCGGCGTGGCCATGAACCCGGTTGACCACCCGCTTGGCGGCGGTGAGGGCAAGAGCTCTGGCGGACGCCATCCGGTCAGCCCGTGGGGCAAGCCGGAGGGCCGGACCCGGCAGGCGCACAAGCCGAGTGACCGGCTGATCAGCCGTCGCCGCGGCAGGAACAAGCGGTAGGAGCAGCACGCGATGCCTCGTAGCCTTAAGAAGGGTCCCTTCGTGGACGACCACCTGATGAAGAAGGTGGACGTGCAGAACGACAAGGGGTCGAAGACCGTCATCAGGACGTGGTCCCGGCGTTCCATGATCGTCCCGGCGATGCTGGGGCACACGATCGCCGTGCATGACGGCAGGAAGCACATCCCGGTGTTCATCACCGAGTCGATGGTGGGCCACAAGCTCGGTGAGTTCGCGCCTACGCGGACTTTCCGTAGTCACGTCAAGGACGACCGGCGCAGCCGTCGCTAGCCGGACCCAGGAGGAATGATGGAAGCCAGGGCAATGGCGCGGCACGTCCGTGTCACGCCGCGGAAGGCCCGCCGGGTGGTGGACTTGATCCGCGGGCTGCCCGCCGACGAGGCGCAGGCCGTGCTCGCGTTCGCGCCACAGTCGGCCAGTGACCCAGTCGGCAAGGTGCTCGCCAGCGCGATCGCCAACGCGGACGCCCGTGGCGGCCGCGGGGACCGGGGCATGCTGTGGGTACGCCGGGCCTGGGTTGACGAGGGGCCGACGCTCAAGCGCTTCAGGCCGCGCGCCCAGGGCCGCGGTTACCGCATCCTTAAGCGCACCAGCCACATCACGGTCATCGTCTCCGACGACTCCGAGGGAGGAGCCCGCTAGTGGGCCAGAAAGTGAACCCGCATGGGTTCCGGCTGGGCATCACCACCGACTTCAAGAGCCGTTGGTACGCCGACAAGCTGTACAAGGAATACGTGGCCGAGGACGTGGCGATCCGGCGGATGCTGCAGCGCGGCATGGAGCGGGCCGGCATCTCCAAGGTCGAGATCGAGCGGACCAGGGACCGGGTCCGGGTGGACATCCACACCGCCCGGCCGGGCATCGTCATCGGCCGCCGCGGCGCCGAGGCCGACCGCATCCGCGGCGACCTCGAGAAGCTGACCGCCAAGCAGATCCAGCTGAACATCCTCGAGGTGAAGAACCCCGAGATCGATGCCCAGCTGGTCGCCCAGGGGGTCGCCGAGCAGCTGTCCAGCCGGGTTTCCTTCCGGCGGGCCATGCGCAAGGCGATCCAGAGCGCGATGAAGGGCGGCGCCAAGGGGATCCGGGTCCAGTGCTCGGGCCGCCTCGGCGGCGCGGAGATGTCGCGTTCGGAGTTCTACCGCGAGGGCCGGGTGCCGCTGCACACGCTCCGCGCGGACATCGACTACGGCTTCTACGAGGCCCGCACCACCTTCGGCCGGATCGGCGTGAAGGTCTGGATCTATAAGGGCGAGGCGCCGACCAGCCGGGCCGGGCGCGAGGCGCAGCAGGCTGCCCTGCGGGCCGCGGCCCAGCAGCGGACCCCGCGGGGCCCGCGTGAGCCGCAGCGGCGTCGCCGGGCCCCGGAGACCGCGGCCGCGGGCGAGGAGGGCTGAGGCATGCTCATTCCGCGTAGGGTCAAGCACAGGAAGCAGCACCGTCCGCACCGGACCGGCAACGCTACCGGCGGAACCCACGTGAACTTCGGCGAGTTCGGGATCCAGGCGCTCGAGCACGCGTACGTGACCAACCGGCAGATCGAGGCCGCCCGTATCGCCATGACGCGGCACATCCGCCGTGGCGGCAAGGTGTGGATCAACATCTACCCGGACCGGCCGCTGACGAAGAAGCCGGCCGAGACCCGGATGGGCTCGGGCAAGGGATCGCCGGAGTGGTGGATCGCGAACGTGAAGCCAGGACGGGTCATGTTCGAGCTTTCCGGGGTCACCGAGCCGGTGGCCAGGGAGGCGCTCCGTCGCGCGATCCACAAGCTGCCGATGAAGTGCAAGGTCGTCAAGCGTGAATTGGGTGAGGGCTGATGGCTAACGGCCTGACCGCGCAGCTGCGCGTCTCCACCGAGGAGGAACTGCACGCCAAGCTGGCCGAAGCCAAGGAAGAGCTGTTCAATCTGCGCTTCCAGGGCGCGACCGGGCAGCTGGAGAGCCATGGCAGGCTACATGCGGTGCGCAAGGAAATCGCCCGTATTTACACGGTGATGCGGGAGCGCGAGCTCGGGATCATCACCCTGATCGAGGATTCCGGTGAGCCGGCGGCCACGGATGAGCCGGCGGCGATCGCCGCCGGGTCGGCCGCCAGTGCCGGGTCCGCCGAAGATGACGTAGCCGAGGAGGCCGGCAAGTGAGCGAGAACGCCACGAGCGGCGCTGCGACGACCCGCGGCTACCGCAAGAGCAGAGAAGGCTTGGTGGTCAGCGACAAGATGGACAAGACCGTCGTTGTCCAGGTCGAGGACCACGTCAAGCACCCCAAGTACGGCAAGGTACTGCGCCGTACCAAGAAGTATCAGGCACACGACGCCACCAACGCCTGCGGCGTGGGCGACCGGGTGCTGCTCATGGAGACCCGGCCGCTGTCCGCGACCAAGCGCTGGCGGGTAGCCGAGATCCTCGAGAAGGCCAAGTAACAGATCCGCCTGGCTCCGATGCCGGCGTGAGATAGCAGGAGTTGACGTGATCCAGCAGGAGTCGCGGCTTAAGGTCGCCGACAACACGGGTGCCAAGGAGATCCTCTGCATCCGTGTGCTCGGCGGCAGCGGCCGGCGATACGCGGGCATCGGTGACGTCATCGTGGCGACCGTGAAGGATGCCCTTCCCGGCGCCGGCGTGAAGAAGGGTGATGTCGTCAAGGCGGTCGTCGTGCGCACCCGCAAGGAGCGCCGCCGCGGCGATGGCTCCTACATCCGGTTCGACGAGAACGCGGCGGTGCTGATCAGGGACGGCGGTGACCCGCGGGGCACCCGCATCTTCGGCCCGGTCGGCCGTGAGCTGCGGGAGAAGCGCTTCATGCGGATCATCTCGCTGGCGCCGGAGGTGCTGTAGATGAAGATCAAGAAGGGCGATCACGTGATCGTGGTCGCGGGTCGTGACCGGGGACGCTCCGGCATGGTCATCGCGGCCTACCCGGACCGGGGCAAGGTGCTCGTCCAGGGCGTCAACGTGGTGAAGAAGAACAAGAAGGTCACCCACCAGGGCGTCCGCGGCGCCAAGGAGGGCGGCATCACGCACACCGAAGCGCCGATCGACGTGAGCAACGTTCAGCTCGCCGACCCGGACAGCAAGCAGGCCGCGCGAGTCGGCTACCGGTTCGACGAGGACGGCAACAAGATCCGCGTCGCCAGGCCGAGCGGGAAGGACATCTGATGGCCACAGAAGCGCCGGCCCTGCCGCGGCTCAAGGAGCGCTACCGGTCCGAGATCGCGCCCGCGCTCAGGGACGAGTTCAGTTACCCCAACGTGATGCAGGTCCCCGGGCTGATCAAGATCGTCGTGAACATGGGTGTCGGCGAGGCGGCCAGGGACGCGAAGCTGATCGAGGGCGCGGTCCGCGACCTATCCACCATCACCGGCCAGAGGCCGGCCGTGGCCCGGGCGAAGAAGTCCGTGGCCCAGTTCAAGCTGCGCGAGGGCATGCCCATCGGCGCACACAGCACGCTGCGCGGCGACCGCATGTGGGAGTTCCTGGACCGCCTGCTGACCATCGCGCTGCCCCGGATCCGCGACTTCCGCGGCCTGTCCGACCGGCAGTTCGACGGGCAAGGGAACTACACGTTCGGCCTGACCGAGCAGGTCATGTTCCATGAGATCGACCCGGACAAGGTGGACAGGCAGCGTGGGATGGACATCACCGTGGTGACCACGGCAACAAACGACGCCGAAGGCCGCTCGCTGCTGCGGCGGCTCGGCTTTCCCTTCAAGGAGGGCTGACAGTGGCGAAGAAGTCGCTGGTCGCCAAGGCGAACCGGACGCCCAAGTTCAAGGTCCGCGGTTACACGCGGTGCACTCGCTGCGGGCGGCCGCGTGCCGTCTACCGCAGGTTCAGCCTGTGCCGGATCTGCTTCCGCACGATGGCGCACCGCGGCGAACTGCCCGGCATCACCAAGTCCAGCTGGTAAGAACCAAAACGAGCACACCGCAGGTCCCGCCTCCGGGCGGGAAACCGCGGTGAGGAAGGCCTCAAGGCCATGACGATGACCGATCCGATCGCGGACATGCTGACGCGACTGCGGAACGCGAACTCGGCGTACCACGACACCGTGGGCATGCCGTACTCCAAGATCAAGTCCCACATCGCGGAGATCCTCCAGCAGGAGGGCTACATCGCGTCCTGGCGGGTGGAAGACGCCGAGGTCGGCAAGAACCTCGTGGTTACCCTCAAGTTCGGGAACCGGCGCGAGCGCTCCATCGCCGGCATCAAGCGGGTGTCCAAGCCCGGCCTGCGCGTGTACGCGAAGAAGGACAACCTGCCCCGGGTTCTCGGCGGCCTCGGCGTGGCGATCATCTCCACGTCCGGCGGCCTGCTGACCGACAAGCAGGCCAAGAAGCGTGGCGTGGGCGGGGAAGTCCTCGCCTACGTCTGGTAAGGAGAGCTGCAATGTCAAGGATCGGGCGGCTCCCCGTGACCATCCCCAGCGGGGTACAGGTCGACATCGACGGGCGCCAGGTCACCGTGCAGGGGCCGAAGGGCACGCTGCGGCATACCGTGGCCGACCCCATCGACATCGTGCGTGAGGACGGGGCCATCAAGGTCACCAGGCCGAACGACGAAGGCTCGGTGCGCGCGCTGCACGGACTGTCGCGCACGCTGATCGCGAACATGGTCACCGGCGTCACCGACGGCTACCGCAAGACCCTCGAGATCGTCGGCGTCGGCTACCGGGTCCAGGCCAGGGGCAGCGACCTGGAGTTCTCGCTCGGGTTCAGCCACCCCGTGACCATCACGCCACCAGAGGGCATCAGCTTCCGGGTCGAGGCCCCCACCAGGTTCGTTGTCGAAGGCATCGACAAGCAGATGGTGGGCGAGGTGGCCGCGCAAATCCGCAAGCTCCGCAAGCCAGACCCGTATAAGGGCAAGGGCGTGCGGTACCAGGGCGAGCAGATCCGCCGCAAGGTCGGGAAGGCTGGTAAGTAAGTCATGGCTGGCACCAAGACCAGGTCGCACGCACGCGCCACCGGACGGGTGCGTCCTCATACGCACCCCACGGCGGCCGCCCGCGTGCGCCGCCACCTGCGGGTCCGCAAGCGGGTCACGGGCAGCGCGAGCCGGCCCCGGCTCGTCGTCAACCGGTCGGCGCGGCACATGTTCGCGCAGATCGTCGACGACAGCGTCGGTCGTACGCTGGCCGCCGCGTCCACCCTGGACCCGGCCATCCGGACGTCCGACGGCGACAAGACAGCCAAGGCGCGTCAGGTCGGCGAGCTGCTCGCGCGGCGCGCGGCGGAAGCCGGCATCGAGGCCGTGGTGTTCGACCGTGGCGGGTACCGCTACCACGGCCGCATCGCGGCGCTCGCGGACGGCGCCAGGGAAGGCGGACTGAAGCTGTGAACACGGCACTTGTTCAGTCCGCTGAGCGTTATTCAGAGATGAGGATGGGTTAATGCCAGGAGCACCGCGGCGCGGCAGCGGCGGCGAGCGGCGCGAGCGCCGCGAGGACCGGCGCGGCGGCGCGGCCGAGAAGCAGGCCGCCTACCTTGAGCACGTGGTCAAGATCAATCGCGTGGCCAAGGTCGTCAAGGGCGGCCGCCGCTTCAGCTTCACCGCCCTGGTGGTGGTGGGCGACGGCAACGGCATGGTAGGCGTCGGGTACGGCAAGGCCAAGGAGGTGCCGGCCGCCATCGCCAAGGGCGTGGAAGAGGCGAAGAAGCACTTCTTCCGCGTGCCCCGGATCGCCAGCACGATCCCGCACACCGTGCAGGGCGAGGACGCGGCGGGCGTGGTGCTGCTCAAGCCGGCCAGCCCGGGAACCGGCGTCATCGCCGGCGGCCCGGTGCGCGCCGTGCTGGAGTGCGCGGGCATCCACGACGTGCTGTCCCGCTCGCTCGGCTCGTCCAACCCGATCAACGTGGTGCACGCGACGGTGGCCGCGCTGAAGAGCCTGAACCGGCCGGAGGAGATCGCGGCCAAGCGCGGCCTGCCGATCGAGGACGTGGCCCCCGCGGCCATGCTGCGGGCGCGCGCGGCCGCGGCCGGGGCCTAAGGGGAGCAGGAAGATGGCACAGCTGAAGGTGACACAGGTCAAGTCGAAGATCGGCGGGAACAGCGCGCAGCGGAATTCGCTGCGGTCGCTCGGGCTGCGCCGGATCGGCCAGGTGGTGGTCAAGCCGGACCGGCCTGAGTTCCGCGGCATGATCAAGACCGTGCGCCACCTGGTGACGGTGGAGGAAGTAGCCGGAGATGAACACTGACATGCCGGAGATGAACAGGGACGAACAGGGCTTGCCTGAGGCGAGCGGGAGACAGAGCGCGCGCGGGCTCAAGCTGCATCATCTGCGGCCGGCGCCGGGAGCGCACAAGGCCAAGACGCGGGTCGGCCGCGGTGAGGCGTCCAAGGGCAAGACCGCCGGGCGCGGCACCAAGGGCACCAAGGCGCGCAGTCGGGTCCGCGTCGGCTTCGAGGGCGGCCAGATGCCGCTGAACCGCCGGGTACCGAAGCTGAAGGGCTTCTCGAACGCGGGCTTCGGCACCACCTACCAGGTGGTGAACACCGGCCGGCTGGCCGAACTGTTCCCCGAGGGTGGCGACGTGACCCCGGAGAACCTGGTCGCCAAGGGCGCGGCCCGCAAGGGCGAGCTGATCAAGGTGCTCGGCACCGGCGAGCTCGGCGTAGCCCTGCGGGTGACCGCGCACGCGTTCTCCGCCACCGCGGCCGCCAAGATCGAGCAGGCCGGCGGCACGGTCACCGAGCTCTCCTGACTCCCGCGAGCCAACGGAGCGCGGTACTCCCGCGAGCCCAAGGAGTGCGGTCCCGTCTGGACTGAGGAGCGACGGAGGAGCGACGAGGGAAGACGGGACCTCAAAGCGCTCCGGAGGCGAGCGGGAGACATAACATGGCGTGCCGGGTAAGATACGTGGACTGCCCGATCAACCGAACCGAGGACTGCGCATGCTGACGGCCTTCGTGCGGGCGTTCCAGACGCCGGACCTTCGCAAGAAGTTGCTGATCACGCTGGGCCTCATCGCACTGTTCCGGCTCGGTGCCTCGCTGCCCACCCCGGGCATCAGCGAGAAGAACGTGGCTTTCTGCTCGAACGCGGCCACCGCGGCGGGCAGCCCCACGGCGGGCGTGCTGGCCATCGTGAACCTGCTGAGCGGCCAGGCGCTGCTGCGCCTGTCGGTGTTCGCGCTCGGCATCATGCCGTACATCACCGCCAGCATCATCCTGCAGCTGCTCACGGTCGTGATCCCGCGGCTGGAGACGCTGAAGCAGGAGGGGCAGGCCGGCCAGGCCAAGATCACCCAGTACACCAGGTACCTCACCGTGGGCCTGGCCCTGCTGCAGTCCACCGGGTACGTGGAGCTGGCCAGGTCGGGCACCCTGTTCAACGGCTGCGGAGCGTCGGGCACCGCCAACCCGCTGATCCCGAACGGTTCGACCTTCACCATCGCCACCATGGTGATCACCATGGTGGCGGGCACCACGGTCATCATGTGGATGGGTGAGCTGATCACCGACCGGGGCGTCGGAAACGGGATGTCGGTGCTGATCTTCACCACCGTGATCTCGGTCATCCCCGGTGAGATCCTCGCCATCTACCGGGTCAAGGGGCCCTTCTACGCCGCCGTTGCCCTAGTCGTGGTGGTCGCCATCATCGCGTTCATCGTGTTCATGGAACAGGCCCAGCGCCGCATCCCGGTGCAGTACGCCAAGCGCATGGTGGGCCGCCGGATGTACGGCGGCACCTCGACCTACATCCCGATGAAGGTCAACCAGGCCGGCGTCATCCCGGTCATCTTCGCCTCGTCGCTGTTGTATATCCCGACCCTGGCGGCCCAGCTGTTCGGCAACCAGACCCATCCGCAGGGCTGGGTGAGCTGGGTCGCCCGCTACGTCGAGCAAAGCAGTTCGCCGCTGTACATGCTCTCCTTCTTCTTGCTGATCATCGGGTTCACCTACTTCTACGTGTCGATCACCTTCAACCCGACTGAAGTAGCCGACAACATGAAGAAGTACGGCGGGTTCATCCCCGGCATCCGGCCTGGGCGGCCGACCGCCGAGTACCTCCAGTACGTGCTCAGCAGGCTCACCGCGCCCGGCTCGGTTTACCTCGGGATCATCGCGCTGTTCCCGCTGGTGGCGCTCAGCGCCGCCGGGGTCGCCAACCAGTTCCCGTTCAGCGGGATCAGCCTGCTGATCATGGTCGGCGTCGGGCTGGATACGGTGAAGCAAATCGAGAGCCAGTTGCAGCAGCGCAACTATGAGGGTTTCTTGCGATAGTGCGCATCGTCCTCGTCGGGCCCCCCGGTGCGGGCAAGGGGACACAGGCCCAGTTCATAGCTTCGCACCTGGCGATCCCGAGGATCTCGACAGGTGATATTTTCCGGTACAACGTCACAAGCAACACCGAACTCGGCCGCAAGGCCAGGGAGTTCATGGAGCGCGGCGACCTGGTCCCGGACGAGGTGACGGTGGCCATGGTCCGGGACCGGCTGGCCGAGGACGATGCGCAGGAGGGCTTCCTGCTGGACGGTTTCCCGCGGAACGTCCCGCAGGCCGAGACGCTGAAGAAGATGCTCTCCGAGTGGGACGCCCGGCTCAGCGTCGTGCTCGAGCTGGTCGTGGACGAGGACGAAGTGGTGCGGCGGCTGTCCGGGCGCAGGACCTGCCGCCGCTGCGAGCGGGTCTGGCACGTCCTGTACGACCCGCCCGCCCGCAACAGCATCTGCGATGACTGCGGCGGCGAGCTCTTCCAACGGGACGACGACTCCGAGGACACCGTCCGGCACCGGCTCGAGGTCTACGCCGAGCAGACCTCCCCGCTCATCTCGTTTTACGCCGACGAGAACATCCTGATCGGCATCGACGCGACCGGCCCGGTGGAGGAGATCACCAGCCGGGCCATGGCCGCGCTCCGTCCGTTCGTGCGCTGAGAGAACGGGCAGGTATGCGGCGCGGTGGCATGACTATAGAGATCAAGACGTCCGAGCAGATCGCGGTGATGCGCGAGGCCGGGCTGGTGGTCGCGCGCACCCTGCGGGTCCTGGCCGCCGCGGCCCGGCCCGGCATCACCACCGCGGAGCTTGACGCGCTCGCCGAGGCTGAGATCCGCGCCGCGGGGGCGACTCCGTCGTTCAAGGGCTATTACGGCTACCCGGCGACCATCTGCGCGTCGGTGAACGAGGAGATCGTGCACGGCATCCCGAGTCGGCAGCGGAGCCTGCGCGAAGGCGACATCGTCTCCATCGACTGCGGCGCCATCGTCGGCGGCTGGCACGGGGACGCGGCCGTCACCGTCGGCGTGGGCGCCATCTCCGCCGAGCACGCCGGCCTGCTCGAGGCGTGCGAGACCGCGCTGTGGCGCGGGCTCGCCGAGGCGCGGGCCGGACGCCATCTGGGTGACATCTCGCACGCGGTGGAGACCAGCGTGGGCGCCTCGGGCCGGTACAGCGGGGTCGAGGAGTACACCGGCCATGGCATCGGCAGCGCGATGCACATGGACCCGCCGGTGCCCAACTACGGGCGGCCCGGCCGCGGGCCGCGGCTGCGGCCGGGCATGGCGCTGGCCATCGAGCCGATGGTGATGCTCGGCCGCCCGGAGACGGTCTTGCTCGACGACGGATGGACGGTGGTCACCGCCGACGGAAGCTGGGCCGCGCACTTCGAGCACACGGTCGCGATCACCCCCGGTGGGCCGTGGGTGCTGACGGCCGAGGACGGCGGCGAGTCCGGATTCGCGCGGCACGGCACGGATCGCGCGGGCCCGGCAGGGCCTGGCATAGCGGCAGGAAGCCTCGGCCATACTAGGAAGAAGGACCCGGAAAGCATTCCGCCGACCTAAGAAGGTGCCCGGTGCCTAGTGACCCGCGAATCCGCGCCTCGGACGCGGATCGCGACCGCGTGGCGACACTGCTGCGCGAGCACCACGCCGCGGGCCGGCTCACCGCCGAGGAGTTCCACGAGCGCATGGACCAGGCGCTGGAAGCCAGGACGATGGGCGAACTTGACGAGCTGATGACGGACCTGCCCGCCATCGACCTGTACCAGCTGCCGGACGCCTCGCTGCGGCGCGCTCCGCCCCACCTCGGGCAGTCGCTGCTGCCGGCCGACCCGCGCGGCCACGGCGGCCCGGCCAGGTTCGCGCCGGGGACCGTGGCCATGGGAGCCTGGGCGGTGGTCACGTCGACTCTCGTCGCCATCTGGGCGGTCGCCGCGGTGGTCGGCGGCGGGACCTGGTTCCCGTGGTGGGCGCTGATCGCGATCCCGTGGATCTGGGCGATAGTGCGCCGCTCGCAGCGTTCCGGCGAATAGCGCCCGGGAATAGTACAGAGCCCTGGAGTGTCATATACGTGGGCGGTTCGCGTCGGGGCGCGGGGTCGAGTACACTCGTCTCCGGCCCATCTGTTGGGTCTTACCTGGCCGGCGCTCGGGGGTTCGCGTAGGCGACCACGATACCGGCCCTTCCCGGTTATCTCGTCCCGCTGACGTGAGCCAGGCGGGGCGGGCTTGCCGCTCAGGTTAGTAAGGCCAGACCAGACCGCGCCCAGGCGCGGGCCATCACCATATAGCGAAGCGCGGAGGACATGCCCAAGAAAGACGGCGCCATTGAGATTGAAGGCACGGTTGTCGAGTCGCTCCCGAATGCCTTCTTCCGGGTGGAGCTGGACAACGGGCACAAGGTTCTCGCCCATATCAGCGGGAAAATGCGGATGCACTACATCCGCATCCTGCCTGACGACCGCGTGGTCGTAGAGCTCAGCCCCTACGACCTGAGTCGCGGGCGGATCGTGTACCGGTACAAGTAACAACAGGCAAGCAAGCAGAATCAGATTTAGTGGAGAAGGCACCGTGAAGGTCAAGCCGAGCGTCAAGAAGATCTGCAGTAAGTGCCGGATCATCCGTCGGCACGGCCGCGTCATGGTCATCTGCACCGACCCGAGGCACAAGCAGCGGCAAGGCTGACGTAGCGAAAGACGCGCACCGCAAGCAGCCAGCTTAGGCTGCGACCCCCGGACGGAGGCCGGGGCCATGTCCGGGCAGGGCATGGGGCGGCGTGAAGGACCTCCGCGAGACGTAAGGAGAACTGCCCGCACATGGCCAGGCTTTCTGGAGTGGACCTGCCCCGCGATAAGCGGGTCGAGGTCGCGCTCACCTACATCTACGGCATCGGCCGCACGAGGGCGCTGCAGACGCTGGAGGCAACCGGCGTCAGCGGCGACACCCGGGTCAACAGCCTCAGCGACGAAGAGCTGATGAAGCTCCGCGACTGGATCGACGCGACCTACCAGGTCGAAGGTGACCTGCGCCGCGAGGTCCAGGCCGACATCAGGCGCAAGGTCGAGATCGGCTGCTACCAGGGGATTCGCCACCGCCGCGGGCTCCCGGTGCACGGGCAGCGGACACAGACCAACGCGCGTACCCGCAAGGGCAAGAAGAAGACGGTGGCCGGCAAGAAGAAGGCCGGGAAGAAGTAGTCCGCACCGCAGGACCGATGACCTCGAAGGAAGCCAAAAGAAGAAATGCCGCCAGCAAAGAGCCGTAGCCAGGCCGCCAAGAAGGTGCGCCGCAAGGAGCGGAAGAACATCGCTCACGGGCACGCCCATATCAGGAGCACGTTCAACAACACGATCATCTCGATTACCGACCCGACGGGCAACGTCATCTCGTGGGCGTCCGCGGGTCAGGTGGGGTTCAAGGGATCGCGCAAGTCAACTCCGTACGCCGCCCAGATGGCAGCCGAGGCCGCTGCGCGCCGTGCCATGGAGCACGGCATGCGCAAGGTCGACGTCTTCGTCAAGGGCCCGGGCTCGGGCCGGGAGACCGCCATCAGGTCGCTGCAGGCGACCGGGCTGGAGGTCGGCTCGATCCAGGACATGACCCCCGTACCGCACAATGGCTGCCGGCCGCCGAAGCGGCGCCGGGTCTGATCGGGCCATATTTATCCCCCGAGCCCACCCAAGGAGATAGCGACATATGGCTCGATACACAGGCCCGGACTGCAAGCTCTGCCGCCGGGAGAAGACCAAGCTCTTCCTGAAGGGCGCCAAGTGCGACTCGCCGAAGTGCCCGATCGAGATCCGGCCTTACCCGCCGGGCGAGCACGGCAGGAACCGGCCCAAGGAAGGCGACTACCTGCAGCAGATCCGGGAGAAGCAGAAGGCCCGCCGGATCTACGGCATCCTGGAGCGGCAGTTCCACGGTTACTACGTGGAAGCGTCCCGCAAGCACGGCCGGACCGGCGAGACCATGCTCCAGCTGCTTGAGCGCCGCCTGGACAACGTCGTCTTCCGCGCGGGCTTCGCCAAGAGCCGCGACATGGCCCGCCAGCTGGTGCGGCACGGCCACTTCACGGTGAACGGCAAGAAGGTCGACATCCCGTCCTACCGGGTCAGCGAGAACGACATCGTCGAGGTAATGCCCAAGTTCCTCGAGCTGACGCCGTTCGTCATCGCGCGGGCCGAGGTCGGCGAGCGGACCGTGCCCGCCTGGCTCGAGGTGGTGCCGGACAAGATGCGGATCCTGGTGCACTCGCTGCCCGTCCGGGCGCAGATCGACACCCTGGTTCAGGAACAGCTCATCGTCGAGTATTACTCGAAGTAACTCCGCTGGGCCTCGATGGCCCAGCGGATTTGCCCCCGGGGTCCCCGCTTTTTGGGGTCCCCGGCCAGGGGGGTCTGGGGGGATGGCATCCCCCCAGGATCGGGGGGATCCCGGGGGGTCGCCCCCCCGGGGAAAAACAGCGCCGTCATATAGCGGGCGTCGCAGAAAGAAGGAAGATCCATGCTCATCGCTCAGCGCCCCTCGCTCGCCGAGGAGCAGGTAGACGACTACAGGTCCAGGTTCGTGATCGAGCCGCTCGAGCCGGGTTTCGGTTACACGATCGGCAACTCGCTCCGGCGCACGCTGCTGTCCTCCATTCCGGGTGCGGCGGTCACGAGCATCAGGATCGAGGGCGTCCTGCACGAGTTCTCCACCGTCCCCGGCGTGAAGGAAGATGTCACCGACATCATCCTGAACCTGAAGGAACTGGTGGTGTCCTCCGAGCACGACGAGCCGGTCGTCATGTACCTGCGCAAGCAGGGTCCCGGCGAGGTGACCGCGGCCGACATCGCGCCGCCGGCCGGCGTCGAGGTGCACAACCCCGAGCTGCACGTCGCCACCCTGAACGCCAAGGGCAAGCTCGAGATGGAGCTCACCGTCGAGCGCGGCCGCGGCTACGTCTCGGCCACCCAGAACAAGCAGCCGGGCCAGGAGATCGGCCGGGTGCCGATCGACTCCATCTACTCGCCCGTGCTGCGGGTCACGTACAAGGTCGAAGCCACCCGGGTCGAGCAGCGCACCGACTTCGACCGGCTCATCCTCGATGTCGAGACCAAGCCGTGCATGCGCCCGCGGGACGCGGTGGCGAGCGCGGGCAAGACGCTGGTCGAGCTGTTCGGCCTGGCCCGGGAGCTCAACGTCGACGCCGAGGGCATCGACATCGGCCCGTCGCCGACCGACGCCGCGCTGGCCGCGGACCTGGCCCTGCCGATCGAGGACCTCAACCTCACCGTGCGTTCCTACAACTGCCTGAAGCGCGAGGGCATTCACACGGTGGGCGAGCTCGTCGGCCGCAGCGAGCAGGACCTGCTCGACATCAGGAACTTCGGCGCCAAGTCGATCGAGGAAGTCAAGCAGAAGCTCGTTGACATGGGTCTCTCGCTCAAGGACTCGCCGCCCGGGTTCGACCCGAGCAGCGCGGTAGGCGCCTACAGCGACGACGACGAGAGCTACGTGGAGACCGAGCAGTACTGACGTGGCTGTGCGCCATGCGACGCACACCGAGGAGAGGTAGAGGTCCGTATGCCCACGCCCACTAAGGGCCACCGCCTGGGCGGCAGCCCGGCTCACGAGCGGCACATCCTGGCGAATCTGGCCACCGCGCTGTTCCAGCACGGCCGGATCACCACCACCGAGGCCAAGGCCCGCAGGCTGCGCCCGGTAGCCGAGCGGCTGATCACCTTCGCCAAGCGCGGCGACCTGCACGCCCGCCGCCACGTGCTGACCGTGGTCACCGACAAGGGCGTGGTGCACCAGCTGTTCACCGAGATCGCGCCGGAGTTTTCCGAACGGGACGGCGGCTACACGCGCATTACGAAGATCGGTCCGCGCAAGGGCGACAACGCGGCGATGGCGGTGATCGAGCTGGTCCGCGGCGAGCCGGTCGCGGCCAAGCCCCGCCGCCGGGTGCGCCGGGCCGCTCCCGCGGTCGCGGCTCCCGCCGCTGCGGCCACCGCTGCGGCCGAAGCCCAAGGGGGTCAGAGGGACGAGGCCGACGAGGCGGCTGAGGCATCAGCCGAGGCCAGCGAGACCGCCGAGGTCGAGGACGTCAACGACGTCGAGGACGAAGCGGCCGTCGAGGATGACGCCGAAGCCGGCGACGAGGACGACGAGCCGGCCAAGGACGCCTGACCCCGGATGGCCCCGAGGTGGACTCCGATCCAGACACCCGGACCGTTCGGCTCCGGGTTGATCTTTCCTACGACGGGTCAGCTTTTTCCGGGTGGGCCGCCCAGCCCGGTAGGCGCACCGTAGAGGACGTGGTGGCCGCGGCGCTCGGACGGGTGCTGCGGCTGGCCGCGCCGCCGAAACTGACGGTGGCCGGCCGCACCGACGCCGGGGTGCATGCCCGCGGCCAGGTCATCCACCTGGACGTCCCCGTCGCGGCCTGGTCCGATACGGCGGACCAGGCCGCCGCCCGGCTGGCCGGGGTGCTGCCCGCCGACGTGCGGGTCCGTGCCGCCGCCCCGGCGCCCGCCGGATTCGACGCGCGGTTCTCCGCGCTGTGGCGCCGCTACGCCTATCGCGTCTGCGACGACCAGGCCGCCGCGGACCCGCTGCGCAGGCACGAGACGCTGTGGTCCTTCCGGCGGCTCGACCTGGCGGCCATGAACGAGGCGGCGCGGCGCTGCCTGGGCGAGCACGATTTCGCCGCGTTCTGCCGCCGGCGCGAGGGAGCGACCACCATCCGGGCGCTGCGCACTCTGGACTGGCGCCGGGACGATTACGGCACCGCCATCGCGACCGTGGTCGCCGACGCGTTCTGCCACAACATGGTCCGCGCGCTGGTCGGCGCGCTGCTCGCCGTCGGCGAGGGGCGGCGGCCGCCTGGCTGGCCCGCCGCGGTGCTCGCGGCCGCGGTCCGCGATCCGGCCGTCCGCGTCGTCCCGGCGCACGGCCTGTGCCTGGAAGAAGTCCACTATCCCCCGCCCGGCCAACTGGCCGCCCAGGCCGTCACCGCCCGCACGCTCCGCGCTGTATCTCCCAGCTCGCCTCCGGGCCGCTTTTAAGGCGTCGCCTTCCCTCGTCGCTCGTTCCTCGCTCCTCAGTCCAGGACGACGCCGCGGCCCTTTGGCTCGCTTAGATCTCCCAGCTAGGGCTTGCCGGTCAGCATCCGGGTGCTGAGGTTGATGTTGGCGCTGCCGGTGACGAGGTTGGCGGCGAACTGTTCCAGGGCCTGCCGCTGGGCCGAACCCGACGGTGACTTCAGGTTGGCGAACTCGGCCCACATCAAGATCAGGTAGTGCCCCTTGATCTTGGCCTGCACGATCCCGGTCCCGCTGCCCAGCTTGCTGGTCGCGCCCTTCTTGCCGGTCAGCGGCGCGATGATCTCCTGCGGCCCGGTGACCTCCCCGGCCTTCTGGGCGGCGCTGGAGCTGATCAGGTTGACCACGCCGACGGTGCCCATCATCTTGCCGTCGCCCGAGATATAGCTCGCCCGCAGCACCTGGCTGCAGTGACCCGACTGCAGCGCTGCCTGCAGGTCCGGTCCGTACACGGCCAGCGAGCAGGTCTTGGTGACGCTGGCCGCCGTCCTGACGTACGACTGGCCGTCGAGCACGAACTGCGGCGGGTAAAGCCCGGTGATGGTCAGCGGCTGGGGGTCCGCGGACCTGGTCGCGATGTGCTGCCACTTGCCCAGGGCCTTGTCGAAGCCGGGGGATCCGGGCGCGGTCGTGGGCAGCCGCAGCGTCGGCGGCACCGGCGCGTTGACCCGCGGCTCGTACAGGAACTTGTAACCGGCGAACCCGGCCCCGGCCATGAGGACGACGGCGGTGGCGAGCAACGCGACGCGGGACCGCAGACGGCGCTTGGGCCGGCCGCCGCGCCGCCGTCCCGGCGGGGAGACGGGATCCGTGGTGCCCGCCGGAGCCAGTGAGCCGAAGGGGTCGGTGTCGTCGGGGTACCCGTTCGCGCCGCCGCCGGCGTCGGTGAGCGGGTCCCGTGGCGCGTGCCAGGCGCTGAATGAGCCCGGGGCCGGTTCGGCCGGCTCGCGTCCTGGCGGGAACCCCCGGGCCGGCGTCCGTGGCCGGGAACCCGCCGGGTCGGCGGGGCCCAGCGCCTGCTGGGGGCCGGTCCCGGGACCTAGGACCCGCCGCGGGCCAGTACTCTCAGGGAACACGGGGTTCTCCGGAAACACGGGGCCGCTGGCCCCTTCCAGCGACGGCCAGGGCGGCTGACGGCCTGTGTCCGCCGCCGGACGGGTGGGTCCCGCGCCCTGCTGATCCATAATGTCGAGAGTAGCGTTCTGTTCAGTTCCGGTAGGGTGGTCGCGGAACTTTCCCGCCCGGGATCTCCCGTGTAGTCGACTGGCGACGAGCCGTGACGCCTGTCCCCGGGTAAGGGATCGCTGCCGGCGTCGCTTTGGCATCGCTGCGTGAGACGGAGTATGCTGCATTGGCGTCATGCGCGACGGGCATGCACGCGGAGTGCCTTCCGTACGCGCGGTTCGCGCGGCGCGATGCGCCCGCGCAGTGTGCTAGCAGAGCGCCTCAGGGCGGCCATCACCAGCAGGTGCAGGCCGGCGAAGATCAAGACATTTACGCGAAGGCTTAGGACTGTGCGCACATTCAGCCCGAAGGACAGTGACATTACGCGGCAGTGGCATGTCGTCGACGCTTCCGACGTGGTGCTCGGCCGCCTGGCCAGCCACGTCGCGGTGCTGCTCAGGGGCAAGCACAAGCCGATCTTCGCGCCGCACGTGGATACCGGCGATTTCGTCGTCGTGGTCAACGCGGCGAAGGTCGCGCTGTCCGGCAGCAAGCTCGAGCAGAAGCACGCCTACCGGCACTCCGGTTACCCGGGCGGCCTGCGGGCGGTCTCCTACGCCAGCCTGATGGCCAGCAACCCCGAGCGCGCGGTGGAGAAGGCGGTGCGCGGGATGCTGCCGAAGAACGCCCTCGGTCGCAAGACCCTGCGCAAGCTCAAGGTGTACGCGGGCCCCGATCACCCGCACCAGGCGCAGCAGCCGCAGCCGTACGAGATCACGCAGATCGCGCAGTAGATCAAAGCAGAGGAAGCACGAGGTCCAGACCGTGGCTGAGCCCACTGGCGTCAACACCACCAGCGTCGAGGACGACGCCGAAGTCGCTGAGTTCACCGGCGACGAGTTCGGCGCGGACGTCCCGTCGGAGTACACGACAGAAACCGCGCAGGACGCTCCGGGGCGGGCCGTCACACGGCGCCCGGTGGTGACCGGTCACGCGGCGGGCACCGGCCGCCGCAAGGAGGCCATCGCCAGGGTCCGCATCCTCCCGGGCACGGGCCAGTGGCTGATCAATGGCCGGACGCTCGACGTGTACTTCCCGAACAAGGTGCACCAGCAGCTGGTCAGCGAGCCGTTCGTGACCCTCGGCGCGGAGGGCAAGTTCGATGTGGTGGCCCGGATTTCCGGCGGCGGCGTCACCGGGCAGGCGGGCGCGCTGCGCCTCGGCGTGACCCGGGCGCTGACCCTGGTGGACCCGGAGAACCGCCCGGCGCTGAAGAAGGCAGGTTTCCTGACCAGGGACGCGCGGGTAAAGGAGCGGAAGAAGTACGGCCTGAAGAAGGCCCGTAAGGCACCGCAGTACTCCAAGCGGTAAGCGTCGCTCGCTCGGAGCCTGTCGAGGACCTGCCAACGCATACGTACAGAGCCCATACGGGCAGAGCCCATACGTACAGAGCAGAGCAACGAGCGGGAGCGATATGAGCGATGGGGGGCAACGGCACCGCCTCTTCGGTACGGATGGTGTCCGAGGTGTCGCTGGTTGTGATCTAACGGCCCGGCTGGCCATGGATCTCAGCGTGGCCGCGGCGGCCGTGCTCGGTCCCGGCGGTGGGGTGAGCGCCGCCGGGCGGCCGTTCGCGCTGGTGGGCCGGGATCCGCGCGCCTCGGGTGAGTTCCTCGAGGCGGCCGTGGTGGCCGGGCTGGCCAGCTCCGGGGTGGACGTGCTCAGGCTCGGGGTCCTCCCCACGCCCGGCGTGGCGTACCTGACCGGAGCCCTGGACGCCGCGTTCGGCGTGGTCATCTCGGCGAGCCACAACCCGGCCAGGGACAACGGGATCAAGTTCTTCGGCCGCGGCGGGGTCAAGCTGACGGACGCGGTAGAAGACGACATCGAGGCCCGGCTGCGCGCGCCGCAGGCCCAGTCCACGAAGGCCCAGTCCACCGAGGCAGGGCCGGCCGTCAGCGAATTCGGCCGGGTCAGCGACGCCAGCGACGAACACGAGCGGTACCTGGACCACCTGCTGGCCACGCTGCCGGACCAGCCGCAGCCGCCGCTGGCGGGCCTGCGGGTCGTGGCCGACTGCGCGCACGGCGCGGCCTACCGGCTCGCGCCGCAGGCGCTGCGCCTGGCGGGCGCGGAGGTCATCGTCATCGGGGCCGAACCGGACGGCCTTAACATCAACGAGGGCTGCGGTTCCACCGCGCTCGGCGCGCTGTCCGCCGCGGTGGTGGAGCACGGCGCGGACGCGGGCATCGCCTACGACGGGGACGCCGACCGGTGCCTCGCGGTCGACGCGGACGGGCAGCCGCTCGACGGCGATCAGATCCTGACCGTGCTCGCCACCGGGCTGAAGGAGGCCGGCCGGCTGGCCGGCGACGCGGTGGTGGTCACGGTGATGTCGAACCAGGGCTTCCACGTGGCGATGCGCGACGCCGGCATCGAGGTGATCGAGACGCCGGTGGGGGACAAGCACGTGTCAACGGCCATGCGGGTCGGCGGCTACGTGCTCGGCGGCGAGCAGTCCGGGCACATCATCATGCTCGAGCACGCCACCACCGGCGACGGCGTGCTGACCAGCCTGCAGCTGCTCGCCGCGGTGAACCGGCACGGCGTGCCGCTGGCGGCGGCCGCGAAGATGATGCCGAAGTACCCGCAGGTGCTCGTCAACGTGCCGGGCGACGCGTCGCGGCTCGGGCCCGAGGTCACCGCGGCGGTTCGCCGGGCCGAGGCTCAGCTGGGCGGCGACGGGCGGGTTCTGGTCCGGCCGAGCGGCACGGAGCCTAAGATCAGGGTGATGATCCAGGCCAGGGACCCGGTCTTGGCCGAACGTGTCATCGGCCAGCTCGCCGAGGAGGTTCGGCGGGCCCTCGTCGGCCAGTAGGACCACATCGTAGGGACTTGATGCGAGACGCATACCAGGTCGCCGCCGTGCGGGCGGCGGAACGCGCGCTGATGGAGATCGTCCCGGACGGGGCGCTGATGGGCCGGGCCGCCGCCGGGCTCGCGTCGGTGTGCGCGGCACTGCTGGCCCGCCATCCGGGCCACGTGTACGGCACCCGCGTGGCCGTGCTGGCGGGCAGCGGGGACAACGGCGGCGACGCGCTCTACGCGGGGGCCCTGCTGGCCCGCCGCGGCGCGGCCGTCACCGCGATCGCGGCTGGGTCCAGGGCGCACCCGGGCGGCGCCGCCGCGCTGCGCGCCGCGGGCGGCCGGGTGTCCGGCGACGCTGACTCGATCAATAACGCTGACCTGATCGTCGACGGCCTGCTCGGCATCGGCGGGCGGGGCGGGCTGCGGGAGCCGTTCGCCGGCCTGGCCCGGCAGGCCGAACAGTCCAGGCAGGCCGGCGCGACCGTGGTGGCCGTCGACCTGCCGAGCGGCATCGACGCCGACACCGGGGCGGTGGACGGCCCGGCGGTCCGGGCCGACGTCACCGTGACCTTCGGCGCGATCAAGCCCGGGCTGCTGATCGACCCGGGTGCCGGGCACGCGGGGACCGTCGAGCTCGTCGACATCGGCCTGCACCCGTACCTGAAGGACGGGCCGTGCGCCCGGGCGCCGCAGCGGGACGACATCAGCGAGCTGCTGCCCCGCCCCGGCGCCGAATCGGACAAGTACCGCCGGGGCGTCCTCGGCCTGCTGGCCGGCAGCGACCGCTTCACCGGGGCGGTGCTGCTCGCCACCGGCGGGGCGGTGCGCGGCGGGGCGGGCATGGTTCGGGTGGTCACCGCGGACGTCGCCGCGGTGCTGGTGCGGCAGGCGTGGCCGGAGGCAGTGATCACCGTGCACCCGGACGAGGGCGACTGGGACCTGCTCGGCTCGGTCGGCCGGGTCCAGGCGTGGGTGGCCGGCCCGGGCATGGGCACCGGCCAGGACGCCGCGGACCGGCTGGCGGCGGTGCTCGGCACCGACCTGCCCGTGCTGGTGGACGCGGACGGGCTGACCATCCTGAGCCAGGTCAAGGGGCTGCTGCCGCGGCAGGCGCCGACGCTGATCACGCCGCACGCAGGCGAGCTGGCCCGGCTGCTCGGCACCGACGGGGCGAGCGTGGAGGCGCGGCGGCTGGAGCACGCCCGGCGGGCGGCCGCCGAGCTTGGCGTCACGGTCCTGCTGAAGGGCTCGACGACAGTCATCGCACCGCCGGGTGACGGACCTGTCCTGGTGAACCCCACCGGCACGCCGTGGCTGGCCACCGCGGGCAGCGGCGACGTGCTGTCCGGGCTGGCCGGGTCCCTGCTCGCGCAGGGCCTGGAGCCCGCTCAGGCGGGCCTGGCGGCGGCCTACCTGCACGGCCTGGCCGGGCGGCTCGCCGCGGGGTCTCCCGCCGGGGGCGGCCAGGCCCCGATCGGGGCCTCGGACCTAGTCCGGACGCTGCCGGCCGCGTTCCGTAGCCTGTGACCGCCATGGACCGGCAGGCCCTCGTCGACCTCGGCGCGATCACCCGCAACGTCGCCGCGCTGTGCGAGCTGGTGCGCGGCAGCCAGGTGATGGCCGTGGTGAAGGCCGACGGGTACGGCCACGGCATGATCCCGGCCGCCCGGGCCGCGCTGGTCGGCGGGGCCACCTGGCTGGGCGTCGCCGACCTGGCCGAGGCGGTCGCGCTCCGGCGGGGCGGGATCACCGCGCCGGTGCTGTGCCTGATGACTTTCGGCGACCCCGCCGAGGCGGTCAGCCACGACGTCGACCTCACGGCCGGCTCGGTCGCGTTCGTCGCCAGGATCGAGGCCGCGGCCATCCGGGCCGGCATCCGGGCCCGGCTGCACCTCGAGGCCGACACCGGGCTGAGCCGGGGCGGCGCCGCCCCGGCGGACTGGCCCGGGGTGGTGGAGGCGGCCCTGGAGGCCCAGGCCCGCGGCTCGGTCCGGGTGACGGGCCTGTGGTCGCACTTCGCCTGCGCCGACATCCCCGGGCACCCGTCGGTCGCCGCCCAGCTCGCCGCGTTCGCCGACGCGGTCGCGTTCGCCGGGAAGGCCGGTGTCACGCCCGAGGTCAGGCACATCGCCAACACCGCCGCCGCGCTGACCCTCCCGGAGTCCCGGCTGGACCTGGTGCGCTGCGGCGGGGCCATCTACGGCCTGTCCACCCTGCCCGGCGGCGCGCCGTCGTGGCTGCGCCCGGCGATGACGCTGCGCGCCCGGCTGGCCATGGTCAAGCGGGTGCCCGCGGGCACCGGCGTCTCGTACGGCCACCGGTACGTGACGTCCCGCGAGACCACCCTTGGCCTGGTGCCCCTCGGATACGCGGACGGGGTGCCGCGGGGCGCGGCCGGCCTGCCCCTGGTCAGCGCGCGGGGCCGCCGCTGGCCGATCGCGGGCACGGTGTGCATGGACCAGTTCGTCGTCGACTTCGGCGACGAGCCTGCCGCGGCCGGCGACGAGGTGGTGCTGTTCGGCTCGGGGGACGGCGGCGAGCCGACCGCGCAGGAGTGGGGCGAGGCGCTCGGCACCATCTCCTATGACATCGCGACCGGCGTCGGGGCCAGGGTCCCGCGCACCTATCCGGGTGGTGATCACTGATGATCCCGAACGAGCCGGGTTTCCCGCCCGCCGGAATCCGAGTCGCCACCGGCGCGGAGATGCGCGACCTCGGCAGGCGCCTCGCGGCGCTGCTCCGAGCCGGGGACCTGGTGATCCTGGCCGGGCCGCTCGGGGCAGGCAAGACCACGCTGGTGCAGGGCATCGGCGCCGGGCTCGGCGTGCGCGGCCCGGTCACCTCGCCGACCTTCGTCATCGCGCGGGTGCATCCGGTCGTGGCCGGGTCCGGTCCGGCCCTCCTGCACGCGGACGCCTATCGTCTGGGCAGCATCGGCGAGGTGGACGACCTGGATCTTGATACCGACGCGGCCAGCGCGGTCACCGTGGTGGAATGGGGCTCGGGTCTGGCCGAAGGCCTGGCCGAGGACCGCCTGGAGATCTCGATCGAGCCCGATCCGGACGGCGACACGCGGACTGTCCGGCTAAATGGTCATGGCGCTAGATGGCATGGTGTGCTCACCGGCGCCGCAGATCGTTTATAGTTCCGCTGTACTGATCCCAGTTTCGCGTATCGCGCCGTTACGTACCGTACCCCGAACCCGGAGGCGCGCCGTGCCCGAGCAGGAGTTCCCGCCGCTTCGTCCCCCGGCCAGGTCCTTCCGTCATGACCGCGATGACGAGGACCCGCCGCCGTGGGCTGACCTGCCACCGGTCCGTCCGGCCCGCTCGCATCGTCCCCCGGCCGGAGGCAATCCGGCTGGTCCCGGACGCCCTGGCGGTCCCGGCGGCCGCCCTGCGGCCCCTGGCGGCCCTGGCGGCCGTCCCGGCGCCCCTGGCGGCCATCCCGCTGGCCCTGGTGGTCGTCCCGGCGGCCCTGGCGCCCGGGCTGCTGGTCCCGGCTCGCGCCGGGTCTCCGATCCGGGTCAGGACGAACCGGTGCCGCAGTGGGCCCAATGGGACGGACCCGAGGCGGACGGCGGCGAGGAGGTGCCGTCGGCGCGCCCGCCACGCCCGGCGCGCGTGCCCGGCGGGCGCGCCCTGCGGGCCGCGGCGCGCAGGCGGCGGCGGTGGTTCGTCATGGCGGGCAGCCTCGTCGTCGTGGCCGGGACGGTGCTCGTGGTGGTGCTGCTGGCGGGCGGGCGGCCGGGTCCGGCGGCGGTCACGCCCGGCGCGCTGATCACCACGTTCCAGCCGGGCGAGCTGCGCCAGGTGCCCGACGCGTGCCGCGCGGTGCCTGGTGCCACCGTGCAGCAGTATCTGCCGGGGAAGGCCAAGGTGGCGTCGCCGCTGCCGGTCAACGGATCGGCCGAATCCGCCTGCAACTGGACCATCGACAAGCCGCCGCTGTACCGGCTGATGGAGCTCAACCTGCTCGCGTACGCGCCGAACGGCCTGGCCAGCGGCAACGGCAGCGCCACGTTCGCCGCGACCGACGCGTATGACCTGGCGTTGCAGGGCATGCAGACCCCGCCCAAGCACTCTCCGGCTCCGCCGGCCACGGTCAGGGTCCTGTCCGGGTTCGGGAACCAGGCGTTCAGCGCCCTGCAGGTGTACCGCGTCGGCGGCGCGGTGACCGACGTCGCCACCGTCATGGTCCGCTACCACAACGTGGTCGTGACGGTGACGCTGAACGGGCTCGCGCATTCCAACCGCGGCAGCTACGGACCGGTGTCCCAGTCCCAGCTGACGGCGGCGGCCATGGCGTTCGCCCAGGCGGCCGAGGCCTCGCTGCGCTAGTTCCCCCGCACTGGCTCTCCCGTGCTAGCTGTCCGGGGCGGGGTGCCGCGGTCGGACCCGGCCACGCCGCGCGCCTACTAGGCTGGGCGGCGTGCTTGTGGTGGGTTTTGATACCGCGACCCCGGCGGTGAGCGTGGCCTTGCACGACGGGGAGCGAGTCGTTTCCGAGGCGGTCGCCGGCGATGGCCGGCGCCATGGCGAGCTGCTCGCACCGATGATCGCGAAGGTCCTGGCCGATGCGGGCGCGTCCCGCGCGGATCTCACCGCGGTCGCCGTCGGGGTCGGCCCCGGTCCCTACACCGGGCTGCGAGTCGGCGTGGTGACCGCCCGGGTGCTCGGAGCCGTGCTCGGCATCCCCGTGCACGGGGTGTGCTCGCTGGACGTCATCGCCGCCGACGCGGCGTCCCCCTCGCTGCCGGGGCTGGAGTTCCTGGTGGCGACCGACGCGCGGCGCAAGGAGGTCTACTGGGCCAGGTACGCCGCCGGCGGCCGCCTGGGGGGTCCGCTGGTCGGCAGCGCCGCCTCGATCCCCGGGGCCGCCGGGCTCGCCGTGGCCGGGAGCGGGGGGCAGCTGTACCCGGAGGCGTTCGGCGAGGTCATCGGGCCCGCCCATCCGGATGCCCGCACCCTCTGCGCGATCGTCGCGAGCGAGATCGTGGGGTGCGCGATCGTGGCGGGGCAGGCCGGCGGGCCGGCCGCCCCTTCGTCCGCACCTGTGCCGTTGCTGACCGTGCCGTTGCTGGCCGCGGAACCGCTCTACCTGCGGCGGCCGGACGCCAGGGAGCCCGGGCCGCCCAAGCGGGTCACGCCATCGTGAGCGCCTGGCCGGATGAGGGCAGTGCGGTGCGGCTGCGGGAGATGAACAGGGCCGACATGGCCGCGATCATTGCGCTGGAGCAAATGCTTTTCCCCGAGGACGCGTGGAGTCCGGAGATGTTCGCGGCGGAGTTCGCGCAGCCGCCCTCGCGTCGGCTCTACCTGGTGGCCGAGGAGGGGAACGCGCTGATCGGGTACGCGGGGATGATGTTCACCGGCGGGTCGCAGGCCGACGTGGTGACGCTGGCGGTGACCCCGGCCCGCTGGGGTGAGGGGACCGGGACGGCGCTGCTCACGGCGCTCGTCGACGAGGCGGAAAAACGCGGTTACCGGGAGGTCTTGCTCGAGGTGCGGGAGGACAACCCCAGGGCCAGGCAGCTGTACCTGCGCCACGGGTTCGACGAGATCGGGATCCGGCGCGGTTACTACCAGCCGTCCGGCGTCGACGCCGTGGTCATGCGGAAGGTGCTCGCGTGATGGCGTCCCCGCTGGTGCTGGGCATCGAGACGTCCTGCGACGAGACCGGCGTCGGGCTGGTCCGCGGCCACGACCTGCTCGCGGATGCCGTCGCCTCGAGCGTTGACGAGCACGCGCGGTTCGGCGGCGTGGTGCCCGAGGTGGCCAGCCGGGCGCACCTGGAGGCGATGGTCCCGACCTTCGACCGGGCCCTCGCGACCGCGGGAGTCCGGCCCGCGGAGATCGACGCCGTGGCCGTCACCGCGGGGCCGGGGCTGGCCGGGGCCCTGCTCGTCGGGGTGGCCGCGGCCAAGGCGTACGCCCTGGCGCTAGGCAAACCGCTGTACGGGGTCAACCACCTGGCCGCGCATATCGCCGTCGACCAGCTGGAACACGGCACGCTGCCGTCGCCTGCGGTGGCCCTGCTGGTATCCGGCGGTCATTCCTCGCTGCTGCTCGTGCCGGACGTGGCCGAGGAGATCATCCCGCTCGGGGCCACCATCGACGACGCGGCCGGCGAGGCGTACGACAAGGTGGCCCGGGTGCTGGGCATGCCGTTCCCGGGCGGACCGCCGATCGACAAGGCGGCCCGCGACGGCGATCCCGCCGCCATCAGCTTCCCCCGGGGCAAGTACCACGACGGCACGCTCGACTTCTCCTTCGCCGGCCTGAAGACGGCGGTGGCCCGCTGGGTGGAAGCACGGCAGGCCGCCGGAGAGCCGGTCCACGCCCCGGACGTCGCCGCTTCCTTCCAGGAGGCGGTGGCCGACGTGCTCACCCGCAAGGCCGTGCAGGCCTGCAGGCGGCACGACGTCACGGACCTGATCATCGGCGGCGGCGTGGCGGCCAACTCCCGGCTGCGCTCGCTCGCCGCGGAACGCTGCGCCGCGGCCGGCATTAAGCTCCGCGTGCCGCGACCCGGCCTGTGCACCGACAACGGCGCCATGGTGGCGGCCCTCGGCGCGGAGATCGTGTCCCGCGGCCTGGCGCCGTCCCCGCTCGACCTGCCCGCGGACTCCTCTCTAACCGTCACCGACGTCGTCGTCCGCTAGCCGGCCACCCACGGTACGGACGGCAGCCGCCCGCCGGGTTCCCCGTTCACCCGCGCGGCAGCGCCGCCGCGGACCATCCTCGACCCGGCGGGGGCAGCGGCGATCCTGAATGGCTGCTAGGCCTTGCTGCGGCGGAACAGGTGCCGGAAGCGACGGCCGAGCAGGGCGAGCGCGGCCACGACGGCGGCGACCGGGACGACCCGCTTGAGGATCGCCGGGCCGACCAGCCTGACCAGGTTGATGGAGTCGTCGCTCTGCGCGGCGGGGGAGCTGGACGGGGCCGAAGCGGTGCTCGCGACCGGAACGGTGACCGTCGGCTCGGCGCTGCCTGACCCGTCCTGCGTCGTCGTGGCGGTGGCCTGGCCTGCGCTCGCGCCGTTCGTGCCGCCGTCCGCCGCGGTGCCGTCTCCGGCGGTGGCCGTACCGGCGCCGTCCGGCGCGGCCGCGCCGTTACCGGTTATCAGCTGGGCCAGGTTCTCGGCGAACTTCTCCACCAGCTTGCCGCCGACCTCGACCATCACGCCCCGACCGAACTGGGCGGGCCGGCCGGTCACGTTCATCGTCGTGTGCATGATGACCTTGGTCACCTGGCCGGACGACTCGGGCTCAAGCGACGCCCGGACGGTCGCCGAGGCGGTGCCCGCGCCACGGGTCTCCTTGCCGGACGCGTCGAGCACGATCACGTGGGCGTCAGGGTCGCGCTCGGTGAACTTCGCGGTCCCGCGGTAGGTCAGCGACACCGGGCCGACCTTGACCTTTATCCGCCCGGTGACCACCTCGCCGTCGAACTCGTCGACGGTGGCGCCGGGCATGCACGGTGCGATCCGTTCCACGTCGAGCAGCACGTCCCAGGCCCGTTCCGGAGGGACGGGAACTGTGAAGGAGTGGTCCATCTCCATGCTCATGGTGTGTCAGCTCTCTCTGGCTGGATTCAATCAGTGAATTATGCCCGCTATCGGTCCGCGTCAGCAAAAACACCAGCGGTGCCGGAGGGCTTCCGCCGGGCCGGCCAGGGCCCGCGGCTCAGGCGGTGTCCAGCACCCGGAAGCTCTCGGCCAGGTGGCCCTCGGGCAGGCCGGCCAGCTGGGCGGTTAGGGTCAGCCGGGTCCTCAGGCGCTCGGTCAGGTCCTCCATATGCCCCGTCTGGCTCTCGTGCGCGCGCAGGGCGGCGATCTTGCGCGGGAAGGTCGCGGTCACATCCACGTAGCGGTTCGGGTCAGGTCCGGCGGCGATCCAGACCTCGCGCACGGTCCAGGCGCCCCCGGCCGCGAAGTCAACATCGTCAGGGTGGGCCGTGATGGAAAGCACCCGGCCGATCTGCGCGTCATCCAGCACGCCCGCCATCCTAAAGGGGCGGCCGGCTACTCATCGGGGACCAGGGTGGGGGTGGCCCTGGTGAGGGTCTCCTTCTTGAAGAAGGCGGGCGCGGCGACCCGGCAGTAGATGAACAAGACCAGCCCGACCAGCCCGGCCGCCACGGCGATCACGAAGGCGCCGCCGACCTGCCAGTGGATGAACGGGACCGTCCACATGGTGTAGTCGTTCGCGGTCGCCACGTCGTAGTCCAGCCACACGCTCCAGCCGCCGAGGAAGTACAGCATCAGCGCGCCCGCCAGCGGCAGGATGCCCTGCATCCACAGGTTGCGCGCGCTGCTGGTCAGGTTCTTGCGGTAGTACCAGGCGCAAGCGAAACCGGTCAGGCCGTAGTAGAACGCGATGTACAGGCCGATCGCGATCACCGCGTCGCCGATCACCCCGATGCCGTTCGACGAGTAGTTCAGCCCCACGTAGACGAGGATCGAGATCGCTCCCATGACGATCGTGGACACCGTGGGCGTCATGAACCGGGGATGGATCTTCGCGAACGCCTTCGGCAGCGCCTTGTAGGCGGCCATCGACAGCGTGGTCCGGGCGGTGGGCAGGATCGTGGTCTGGGTGGACGCGGCCGCCGAGGACAGCACCATGAGCAGCAGGAGGTGGTAGAAGACCGGGCCGAAGCCGGTCGTGCCGAAGATGGCGTTGCCCTGGACCGACAGCACATCGCCCGCGTTATCGGTATTGCCCAGGCCGTTGCCCGTGGTCTTGACGCCGGCGAAGGCCTGCATGGAGAAGATCACCAGGGCGTAGGTGACCAGCAGGATGATGGTGGAAAAGATCGCGGCCAGGCCCGGTGTCCGGGTGCGGTCCTTGGTCTCCTCGTTGACCGCGAGGGCCGTATCCCAGCCCCAGTAGATGAAGACCATCAGGATGATCCCGCTGGCGAACGCGCTGAAGCTAGAGATCTTGAACGGGTTGAGCCAGGAGAAGCTGGGGGTGAGATGACCGGGCGGCGCGTGCCCCGAGCCGACCTTGACCAGGGCGACCACCGACAGGACCACCAGCATGGTCAGCTCGATGCTCAGCAGGACCTTCTGGAAGTTGGCTGACACCTCGATGCCGACGTAGCAGATGGTGGTCATGAGGACAATCCAGATGACACCGGCCAGCAGCACCCAGCCGCTGGTCGCGTTGCTCCCGATGCCCGGGGCGTTGAACAACAGGAACACGTACTGGCCCGCCACCTGGGCCAGGCTCGCCATGACCAGCACGTCGGCCGCGACGATCGCCCAGCCGCCCGCCCAGCCGGTCTTCGGCCCGAACGCGCGCGTCGCCCAGGTGAACGTGGTGCCGCAGTCCGGGTCGGCCTTGTTCAGCTCGCTGTAGCCGATCGAGGTCAGCAGCATCGGGACGAAGGCGAGGACGGCCACGGCAGGTGCCTGGAGCGCGACCGCGCCCACCACGAACACCAGGGTGGCCGCGATGCTGTACGCGGGCGCGACCGACGCCGTGGCGATGACGGTACTCGAGATCAGCCCGAGGGCGCCCGATTTAAGTCCCTTGTCGAGCGGCTGTTCCTGAGATTCAAGAGCTTGCTCAGCGGTGGCCATGTCTCACCCTCCTGGCTTTGACCCGGTGCGGCCGGGCCCGCAAGCGGTCCGCCTGACCGGCAGACCTGATGACACCTTGTGAGTACCAGGGCGTGACAACGGAATCAGCACCCGTGATGCTACGGTTCTAGCATGAATTCCGCTGTGCGGCAACGATATCCGTAGTAACAGCTAGATATCACGGCTGGTCTCGTCAGCCGAACCGCGAAAGGTCTAGGATCGGCCCATGCGCATACTCCTGGTGGGCGCAGGTGGCGTGGGCACGGCATTCGCCCGGATTGCCGCCCGCCGCTCGTTCGCTGAGCTGGTCATCGCCGATTTCGACCTGGGCCGGGCGCAGCGCGCCGCGGCGGCCCGCGACGGGTACCAGGCCGTGCAGCTGGACGCGCGTGATGAGCGGGCCGCCGCGGGCCTGCTCACGCAGCACCGTTGCCAAGTGCTCATGAACGCTACGGATCCCCGCTTCGTGATGCCCCTTTTCCGTGCCGCGCTCCAGGCGGGCACCCACTACCTGGACATGGCGATGTCGCTGTCGTACCCCCATCCCGGCGACCCGTACCGCCAGACCGGTGTCAAGCTCGGCGACGAGCAGTTCGCGATGGCACCGGAATGGGAGCGGTCAGGGAAGCTGGCGCTGGCCGGGATGGGCGTGGAGCCGGGGCTGTCCGACGTGTTCGCCAGGTACGCCGCCGATGAGCTGTTCAGCGAGATCGCCGAGCTCGGCGTCCGGGACGGGGCGAACCTCGAGGTGGCCGGGTACGATTTCGCTCCCACCTTCTCCATCTGGACCACGATCGAGGAGTGCCTGAACCCGCCGGTGGTCTGGGAACGCGGCCGGGGCTGGTTCACCACCGAGCCGTTCAGCGAGCCCGAGATCTTCACCTTCCCGGCCGGCATCGGCCCGGTGGAGTGCGTGAACGTGGAGCACGAAGAGGTGCTGCTGATGCCGCGGTGGATCGAGGCGCAGCGGGTCACCTTCAAGTACGGCCTCGGCTCGGAGTTCATCGGCGTGCTGCGGACCCTGCACAAGCTCGGCCTGGACAAGACCGATCCGGTGCAGGTCGGAACCGCGAGCGTGTCGCCGCGTGACGTGGTGGCGGCGTGCCTGCCTGACCCGGCTACCCTGGGCGACAAGATGAGCGGCCTGACCTGCGCGGGCGCCTGGGTGACCGGGACCGGCCAGGACGGCGCGCCTCGGGAGGTGTACCTCTACCATGTGGTCGACAACGCCTGGTCGATGGCTGAGTACGGATCCCAGGCGGTGGTCTGGCAGACGGCGGTGAACCCCGTGGTCGCGCTGGAGCTGATCGACTCGGGTGCCTGGTCCGGAGCCGGGGTGCTCGGCCCCGAGGCGCTGCCGCCACGGCCGTTCCTCGACCTGCTGAAAGACTACGGCTCACCGTGGGCCTGCGAGGAGCGCCCGCCCGCTTAGCCCGCGGGGCCGCTCCCGGGGTCAGCACCCCCGGGTCAGCACCCGCGGGGGGTCCGGGGGGTCGCCCCCCGGGCTAGCACGACTGGTCAGGTCTCGGAGAGGATCTGCTTGAGCACCTTGGTGGTGTTGGACGCCGACTCTGCCTGCAGGCAGAGCTGCTCCATGACCTCGAGGTAGCTGTCGACCTCGACCGGCTTGTCCAGGTAGAGCGCGCTGGTCAGCTGCTCGATGTAGACGACGTCCTGGAGGTCGGGCTCGGCGAACCGGAGGATGGTGAACGGGCCGCCCATGGCCGAGTGCGCGCCGGTGCTGAACGGCAGGATCTGCAGCGTCAGCGCCGGGTGATCCGACACCTCGATGAGGTATTTCAGCTGCTCGCGGACGATTTCCTTGCTGCCGACCGGACGGCGCAGCGCGCCCTCGTCGACGACGACCCACAGCTGCGGCGCGTCGGGCCTGCGGAGGATCTCCTGGCGGCTGGCCCGCAGCTCACTCCGGCGTGCGATCTCCTCCTCGGAGGTCGCGGAACCCTGGCGGATCAGCGCGCGGGCGTAGCCCTCCGTCTGCAGCAGCCCGGGAACGAGCTGGATCTGGTAGGTCCGGATGATCGAGGCCGCTGCTTCCAGGCCTACGTAGGGCTCAAGCCAGGCGGGGAGGATGTCGGAGTAGGCGTGCCACCAGCCGGGGGTATTAGCTTCCCGGGCCAGGTTCAGCAGCGCGGCGCGCTCCTCGCTGTCGGTCACGCCGTAGAGGGTAAGGAGGTCGCCCACATCGCGCTCCTTAAAGCCGACCCTGCCATGTTCCATGCGGCTGATCTTGGAGTGCGAACCTCGGATAGCCTCGGCCGCCTGCTCTGCGGAAATCCCCCGCGACTCGCGCAGCCGGTGCAACTGGTTGCCGAGCACTAGGCGCTGGACGGTTGGCCCGCCCGCGCGCGTGCCAAAAATGCTGGGGGGAACATCCCAGGCCGAGTCTTCTGACGAGACCATCGGCGCTCCTCGCATCGTCGCACTCTTAGATCCTGGCGGGGTGTGGACCAGTCTCCCATGTGATCTCACGCTTACGGAAGGGGGATGTGTGACAATTCAAGAGATGTCTTGATCTCTCCGCGTTCTTGCAGGTCACAGGGTACTAATGCGCCAGGCTTCTATCCTCGAGTCTCCGCTTGCCTGACGGTAGCGCTGCTACTGGCGAGTAAGGTGATTCGCTTCGCCGGTTAGATGGTCAAACGCCCCATCTTTGGCTCCTGCCAGGAATGCGGTGATCTCTGCCTGAGTGTAGAGCAAGACGGGGCCTGCCGGGAACCGGGAGTTGCGCATCGCGATCTCTCCGGTCGGCAGCGCGGCCAGTTCGACACACTCCCCGTTCGGGTTGCTGTGCCAGCTCTTCTGCCAGCAGACGTCTCCGAGCTCCGCGGCGAGCATGCCGTTATAGGTAATGACCATGTCTATCCCCTCTCGACAGGGTAAACGCACGTCAGGCCATAGAGTTTTACTCACTGTGATCTCCAGTTAGCAACTGGTGAGCAAGTTGCCTGATGTGTCCTGCCTGTCTGCCGGCCCCCCGTGCGCCTATCCGGAGACCTGTGCACAAAGCGAATGAACGTGCATCCGGTCTTGCATTTGCACAATATATCAGGCAACATGTCTTTAAGCACGCAGTTAACCACCGTGATGGGCAAGGGGTTTTCGTGCCCAATGACATGCAGGAAGCTGTTGCGTTGGCACATCTCAGTGTCGCTACCGGTAGCGAGGATGACGACGAGGAAGTCGGCACCCCCTGGCCCACGATCGGTGACGGTAAGCCACGGCTACTGCCTGTGCCTTCGGCCTGGTGGGAGACCCCGGCGGTGACCACCCGCGCGCTTAGCGCCCGGCCGGAGGAGGCCAGGACCGCCCGCCGGTTCGTCCGGGAGCTGCTGACCTGCTGGGGCCTCGAGGCGCTGGCGGACGACGCCGAGATGATCATCGACGAGCTGGTCGTCAACGCCGTCCTACACGGGACGAGGGCGGGCCTGTCGCGCACCAACCCCGGGGTCGGCCTGACCGTGCTGCGGCTGTGCATGCTCAGGCGGGCCGGCGAGGTCATGATGGCCGTGGTCGATCCGGGCAACGAGACGCCTATGCCCAGGCAACCCGACTGGGCCGGGGAGAGCGGGCGCGGCCTGCAGATCGTCGGCGCGCTGAGCCACGTGTGGGGTTGGAGCCCCATCGCCGGGCACGGCAAGGCGGTCTGGGCCGTGCTACGCGATCCCTGAGAGCGGCTCCTCGGACGCGGTGACCAGGACGTGCTCGACCAGGGCGATGAGCACCTCCTTGGCCGACTCCTTGCTGCGCGCGTCGCACAGGACGATCGGCAGCTCCGGCTCAAGGTCCAGAGCCATCCTGACGTCTTCCGTCTCGTACCTGCGGGCGCCGTCGAAGCAGTTAAGCGCGATGATGAACGGTATGGCCCGGCGCTCGAAGTAGTCGATGGCGGGGAAGCTGTCGGCTAGCCGCCGGGTGTCGGCGAGGACCACCGCGCCGAGCGCCCCGATAGCGAGCTCGTCCCACATGAACCAGAACCGCTGCTGGCCGGGCGTGCCAAAGAGATAGAGCACCAGATCGCTGCGCAGGCTGATCCGGCCGAAGTCCATCGCGACCGTCGTGGTGGTCTTTCCCTCGATCCCCGCCGTGCTGTCCGTGCGCAGGCTGCCCTCGGTGAGGGGCTCCTCGGTCCGCAGCGGCCTGATCTCGCTCACGGCGCCGACAAGCGTGGTCTTGCCCACGCCGAAGCCTCCGGCCAGCAGGATCTTTATCGCGCGGTGCTGGCTTGGGCTCCTTGGGTTCCCGCCGGCGGGATCAGAGACCCCGTAGTCCATTGAGGACCTCCCTGAGAGTGTGCTTGTCGATTCGCTCGGCCATGACGACCGGGGTGCGGATCGCGACCAGGCCGAGCTCCCGCAGGTCGGCGAGGATGATCCGGACGACACCGAGCGGGAGATCGACGTCCGAGGCGATGTCCGCCACAGTGGTCGGCGCGCGGGCGAGCTGAAGGACGCTCATGTGCTCGGGGGCCAGCGAGCCGGGATCGACGATCGCGGCCTGCGTGGCCATGACGGTCGCGACCAGATCGAACGATTCCCCGGCGTGCCTGGTCCGGCCCTGGGTCAGGGCATAGGGCCGGACCACCGGACCGGCTTCGGCGTCTAGCCATCGTTCATCGTTGGACGGCATGGCGTCTTAGCCCCAGCCGCTGAGCGCGGACGCTCGCGTGTTGACCCGGATGTGTTCGCCGGTCCTGCCGATCAGGATGGCCATTTCGTAGGCCACCAGGCCGAGGTCCGCGCCCTGCTCGGCGATGACGGCCAGGCAGGTGCCGCTGCCCGCGGCCGCCACCAGCAGGTATCCCGACTCCATCTCGACGACCGTCTGCCGGACTCCGCCGCCACCGCCGAAGTGCCGTCCGGCGCCGCGGGCCAGCGACTGGAACCCGGCCGCCAGCGCGGCTAGGTGCTCGGCGTCGTCGCGGCCCAGCGTCTCCGACGCGCCGAGCGCCATGCCGTCCTGGGACAAGATGACGGCCTTGGTCACATAGCCGACCCGGCGCACGAGGTCGTCGAGCAGCCAGTCGAGCTGGCCGACGCGCCCGGCCGCGCCCCCGTCATGATCCGTCGGAGTCGCCACGTGTCTCCTCGTTCGCGGTCGAATCGCGGCCCCGGCCACCGCTGGGGGACGTGTCCGGGCCGCCCTCACGGCCCGGGCTGGCGCCGGCCGCTGGGGTGGTGCCCGTCGGCTCACCTGTTGCCTGGCCGGCCATTCGCTGCGAGCGGCCCTCCTGCCAGCCGCGCTGCAGCGCTGACATGGTCTTGCGGATCTCGGCCGGGCTTGGACCCGCAGAACCCGCAGACCCTGCGGATGGCCCGCCGCTGACCACTGTGGTCCGGCGCGGTGGCGGGCTGTCGCGAAGCTGAGGAGCCAGGTTGGCCTGCCTGACCCGGCGCGGCAGTCCCTTGATGTCGCCGTCGGCACCCGGTTCGGCCGGGTTCGGACCCGTAGACCCGGCTGCCGATCCGCCGGGCACCGTGGGAAGCGGCCCGGTCTCGCGGGAGAGCTCCCAGGGCGGCCCGGAGACCTGCCCAGGCCGCGACGAGGCCACCGGGGTCATCGGGGTGGCCGACCCGGCCGGGGTGCCCGGGCCGGGCGCGGTCCGCCCGCCGGATGCGCCGGGCGGGTTGTGCAGGGTCCAGCCGGGGAATGGGGCCGGCTGGTCCGGATACGGCGTGGTGCCGGAGCCCGGGTACGGCGAGCCGCTGCCGGGGAAGGGAGCCGAGCCGGTCCCGGGGAATGGTGAGGCCCCGGTGCCGGACGTGGGCCCGGTGCCGGGTACCGGCGCGGAACCGGATACGGGGTAGGGCGCCGAGCCGCCCGCGGGATACGCCGGCCCGGGCGTCTCGTCCGGTGCCTGGGGGTGCCCAGCCGGTGTGAACACGTCGAACGAGGACGGCGGGGTGCCGAATGGCATCGCGCCGATGACGTTCGGCACCCCGCCGGCGCCGGCCGGTGTCCCCGGCTGGTCGTGCCGCCGCCTGGGCAGGTCGTCTGGCCCGTGGTCGGCCGCGCCGTTCGCCGCGCCGAGCGCGGGCGCGGCGTGCGCGCCGCGTTCCGGCCGCTCCGGGATGATGCCCTGCGAGCGGCGCAGCGGCCCGGAGATGCGGACCCCCGGCGTCTGGGCCAGCCCGGGCAGGCCGCCGGACTCGGTGAACCCCGAGCCGGACCCGGAACCCTGGCCGGTCAGTTCGGCTACGGCGCGGTTACCGTTGGTGGTGAGCTGCGTCACGCTGACCGAGGCGGGCTCGCCGGGCAGCCCGGCCCGGAACGCCTCTTCGGTCACCACCAGGTGCCGTGGTATCAGCACGATGGCGGCGGTGCCGCCGTAGGGGGAGGCCTTCAGCGTCACCAAGATCCCGTGCCGCTTGGCCAGCTGGCTGACCACGAACAGGCCGAGCTGCTCGCTGTCGGACGGGTTGAACTCCGGCGGGTTGATCAGGCGGTCGTTGAGCTCGGCCAGCCGCGACGGGCTCATTCCGAGCCCGCGGTCCTCGACCTCGATCGCGAAGCCGTTGGCGACCGTGTCCCCGGACACACGCACGGACGTGTACGGCGGCGACAGCGTGGTGGCGTTTTCGACGAGCTCGGCTAGCAGGTGGATGACGTCCGCCACGGCCGAGCCGGCCAGCGCGGCCTGGCTCCGGGTCGCGACCGACACTCGCGCGTAGTCCTCGACCTCGGCGATGGCGCCGCGCATCACGTCGACCATCCGGACAGGGCTGCTCCATCCCCGTCCCGGTGGCGCGCCGGCCAGGATGACCAGGCCTTCCGCGTGACGGCGCATACGCGTCGTCAGGTGGTCGAGGCGGAACAGGTCGTCGAGAGCCTCCGGGTCAGAGGCCCGCCGTTCCATCTGGTCCAGCAGGGTCAGCTGGCGGTGCAGCAGCGACTGGCTGCGCCGGGCCAGGCTGCGGAAGACGTCGTTGAGGCCCCGCCGTAGCCGGGCTTCGTCCACGGCGGCCCGGATAGCGGTCTGCCGGACCAGGTCGAACGCCTGCCCGACCCGGCCGATCTCGTCCCCGCCGACCCGCAGCGACGGCGCCTCGGCGTTCACGTCGACGTTCTCGCCGCGTCTGAGCCTGCCCACGACGTCCGGCAGCTGAACCTCCGCGAGCTGGAGGGCCGTGCGCTCCAGGCCACCCAGGCGGCGGATGATGCCCCGCCCGACCAGGATGGTCACAGCGACGGTGAGGAGCAGCCCGACCAGGCCGA
>WNGP01001116.1_pt1 | contig 45557 bp, 39 predicted proteins | sample 5407671 | NCBI WGS metagenome assembly WNGP01 (sample SAMN13153381, study PRJNA577476) | soil metagenome | isolation source: 40 cm soil or saprolite under Garry oak tree replicate 2 | place: USA:California | collected 2016-06-15 | reverse complement strand
CCGGCCTGCATGAGGAAGATGAAGTGCTTGATCGGCGTGACCGCCTGGTGCTGCGGTGCCCGCGTGGCTGAAGCGGACGGCGATGACGCGACCGCGGGCACCGTCGCCAGCGCCAGGCCCAGCAGCCCGGCCGCGGTGATCGCGGCCGGCTTGACCAGGACGGCGAGCCTCACCCTCATGGGTGGACCTCGTAAATGGTGAGGGCAGGCTCGGCATGGCTTCCTGGCCGGAGCCGCACGGTGCTGGGTGAGGTATAAACCGCCACACCATGGAACCGCCTGGCCAGCCGGAGCGACTCGGCGGCGAAGAAGCGGCTGTGCGCCGCCGTGTAGGCGTCCCAGACGATGTACTGGAACTCGCCCTGGCGCAGGTCCAGGTCGGGGTTGACCACCGGCGCGTAGGACGGGTTCCGGTCGTGCGGGTCCGTGCTGATCGACAAGGCCGAGATCTCGTGGCGGCCATAGAACTCCAGCACGTTGGCGACGGAGGGCCCGATGGCCAGGAACCGGCTGCCCTGCGGCGCGTGCCGCAGGATCCACTCTCCCGCCTCCCGGCCGCCGGTCATCCCGCCGCTCCCGGCCATGGTCACGCTGGCGGACGGCTGGCTCCGGGCCCACGCCGGGATCACCAGGGTGGCGGCCACGGCGGCGGCCAGCGCGCCCATCGCCAGCCGTCGGGCCAGCCGCGGCAGCGGTAGCGGTAGCGGGCGGGCCAGGGTCCGGCCGGCCAGGATGGCCAGGACCGGGGTTACCGGCAGCAGGTACTGGAAGCCCTTGACCGGCCAGAGCGTGAAGAAGAGCACCGGGACTACGAGCCAGGCGAGGAGGAGGCGCTCACGCCAGGTGGCCTCGCGGCGAAGCCAGAGGAGCCCGGCGAGGGCGGCGGCCAGGACGGCGGGGCCGATCCAGCTGGGCAGGACGGTGAAATAGAACCAGGTTCCGTGATTCGGCCGCCGGAACAACTGCCAGATGAGGTAGCTCTGGCCGGTGCGGGTATGGCCGGCCAGGCGGAGCATGCCCGGCCAGATCGCCACCTCCGCCGCGATCAGCAGCAAGGCCAGCCAGAGCTGCCTGATCCGCAGCCGCGCGACCGGGGTGAGGGCGAAGAACATGTACAGGCTGCCGAGCAGGACCACGCTCGTCTCCTTGGACAAGATCGCGGCGCTCATCATGCTGGCGCAGGCCAGCAGCCAGCTCAGCCGCCCGTTCTCCACGTAGCGCGCCACGCAGTACAGGGCTCCGGTCGCGCACAGGGTCATCAGCCCGTCCAGCAGGACTTGCCTGCTCACGACGACGTGGTAGGGCATGACGGCGAGCAGCGCGGCGGCCAGCAGCCCGGCGGCGGTCCCGTAGAGCTTGCGGCCGAGCAGGAACGTCAGGCCCACGGTGGCGACGCCGATCGCGGCGGCGAAGGCCCGCGCGGTCCAGTCGGTGTCCTGGACGCGCAGGACCAGCGACAGCAGCGTCTGGAACAACAGCGGATGCGCCCGGAACACCGGGAAAATGGCCTCCAGCGTCGAGTTTCCCGCGATCGAGGCCGCCGACCCGGTGTAGACCGCTTCATCGCTGTTGAATCCGACCCCGGCGAGCTGCCAGAACCGGAGGAAGACGGACAGTGCCATCACGGCGGCCAGCGGCAGGCCGGGATATAGGAGCCGGCTAAGGAAGGAGGGTCGTGGTGGCTCCGGCGTAGCCGGCCGCGCCGGAGCCACCACGGGACCGGGTGCGGGCCCAGAACCGTTACCGGTATCGTCGCCGGCGGGAACCGCCGCGGCATGGTCCAGGGCGCCACGCGGTTTCACGCCATTCACGTGGTAGGCGGCCCCGGTGCCCAGGCCGGGCGGCTCTCCGCTGCTGGTGTGCGGTGGCCCTGACCCGTTGCCTGGTATGCGGGGTGAGCGGGAATCGCCCGCCGCGAGCAGGCGCGGGATTTCATCGGCCCAGCTGAAGCTGTCCGAGGCGAGCGTCCGGACCCGGACGTTGGCGAGGAATCCGGCCAGGATGTCACGCTCGGTCGCGCGTAGCTCGCGGTAGTCCTGGGAGCCGATGTTGATGGCCGGCGCGAGGTAACGGAAGGGCGGGAAGCCATAGGCGTCGTCGGTATTGGCCAGCAGCTGGGTAAGCGCGTCGCGCTTGTCGAGGTCGGCCAGGCGCGGTGAGCCGCGCTCGATGATGAACAGTTCCCTGACCCGGGTGGCGTCGGCTATCTGGCAGGGCACCAGCCGGTCGACGGTGTACTTGGGCGGCGGGATCAGCATCTGGGTGAGCGCGTTGATGCCCATGATGGGCAGGTTGAACCGGCTCAGCGCCATGCCGATCGACCGGCCGCCCTTGGAGTGCAGGCGGCTCTGGATCTGCAGGCGGCGCCATTCAGAACGGGTGAGGTCCTCGGCAGACACCGCGCGCAGCGTGTGCGCGCTGATCGTCAGGGGCTTGGGGAACCAGGAGGCGTTACCGCTGCGGTCGATGACCGTCATGTCATCGGATAGGAACCTGCCCCCGTGCTCGCGCAGCAGCCGCAGCACCGTGCCGGTCTTTCCGGTGTCGGTCAGTGCGGAGAGCATCACACCGGTCCCCGCCAGCTCCACGCATGCGGAGTGGAGCAGCATCCGGTCACGGGAAACCATGACGAACCGCAGCAACGGCTCGAGGATGTTGGTGTAGACGACGTGGGAGGACCGCGCCAGCAGCGGACCCACATCCACCGTGATGCACTCGTCGATGCGCGCGCGGAAGTTGGCACCGAGCCGGCCGAGGTGCTCTTCGTAGCGGATCACCGTGGGATGGGGGGACTCGATCATGGCCGCACGCCTGCGCGGCCTGCTGTTTCCCACATCACCGACCCGCACCGCGATATCCACGTCGCTGTCGGCGATGTGCTGGGCGCGGAAGAACTCCAGCTCGGGCAGTATGACCTGGGACCCGATCTTCACAACGCCTGCCACGTCATAGCGATAGGTCAGGTACCGGGATCGCTTGCGGGAAGCCAGGCCACCGGGCCCGCTGCCGTCCGGCTCCGCCAGATCGACGAGCACGCGTACCGGGTCACGGCGCGCTTGCTGCCCAGCCGCCGCGAAGATGGCCCGGTCACTCAGCACGAAACGGACGACGAACAGCAGCACCAGGGTGATCCCGTTCGCGACCAGGACATGCAGGCCCTGGTCGATCAGCCACTGGAAGACCGGAAGGCGCGCCAGAAGCAGGAGGTTGTTCATGAGGAAGAACCGAACGGCCCGGCCAAGCCGGGTACCCTGGGCGCGCTTGCGGTAGACGATGGTATCTACCAGCACGAAGTTCCACGTGGTGGAGGCCTGGGTGGCCAGCGTCGCCCCGATCAGGTGGTTCCAGCCCATGGTGCGGTAGAAGAACCACAGCGCCGCGCTGTTGACCACGATGCCGGTCGCGCCGATCAGCCCGAACGATACGAACCGCATAGCCTGGCTGATCCGCTCGCGCTTCGTGACCGGCCGCTCGCGCAGCTGCCTGGCCAGCCGTGCCCCGCGCAGCCGGGCCAAGTGACGCAGGAACATGGCGCCCTGGTGCAGCGAGGCCTTGGAGTCACCGGCGGCTCGCGGCTCGAAGTGGTAGGCGACCTCGGCTACCCGGGCGACCGGGTTGCGGACCAGGATTTCCAGCAGCACCTTGAAGCCGGTCGGCTTGAGGCGGTCGAGGTTCACGCTGGCCCGGCGGAAGGCGAACAGCCCGCTCAGCGGATCGCTCACCATGGCCAGCCTGCGCGGGAAGAGGTTCTTGACCAGACGGGTGGCGTTTGAGGAAACGAATACTCGCCCGGTGCTGGCCAGGCCGTCCGCCGCGGATCGGCCGTCGGCGTACCTGGTGCCCACCACGATGTCGCAGTCGTGGCGCATGGCGGTGCTTGCCAGCATGGCCGCGGTCTCCGGCGGGTGCTGCAGGTCGGCGTCCATGACGAGAATCCAGTCGCCCCGTGCGTGCCGCGCCCCGGCGATGACGGCACTGCTCAGGCCGCCCTTGCGGGAGCCGGGCGACCGGTGCAGGAGCCGGATCGGCACCGGGCAGGTGGCGGCCTCTGCGGCCAGCACTTCCGGCGTCGAGTCATCGCTGTCATCGACGAAGATGAGCTCGGCGTCCAGTGGCGCGACAGCTGGACCGAGCCGCGCCAGCAGCAATTCGATGCTGTGCTTCTCGTCGCGGGTCGGAACGATCACGGTCAGCTTGGGCGTTCCGTCGTTATCCGCAAGATTGAGATCGACGAGCGCACCTGGCAAGTCAGCTAGAACAGGGTTGATCATGTAAGTGGTCCCCTTGGCTGGCACGGTGAGGCAATTAAATCGCCGCGCGAAAATGGCCGCGCGAAGATTTATGGGCGCGGTAAATGGGCGTGCGGAAGCCAGGCGTGAGTACCTGCGGGCAGCAGGGAAACGCCAACGGCACCCAGTACGCGTCAGAAGATGACCAGCGGGAAAGTACGGAGTGACCAGGACGCTAGTTACCCGTCCCTGGCGCAGCCGAAGGCAAATCCGTCACAAGAATTGGCCCGCACGACCGACTGGTCGCGCGTTAGTAGTTACCTCCCCCCTGGGATAAGCCCAGGCCGCTTTCCCACCAACACAACTGACCGGAGGAACCTTGGACGCGAATTTCGCGGGTCCCGCCACGCCAGCTCTACTCATCGAGGACAGATGATCGACGCAGCTACTTTGCTGACCGTGATCATTACAGCCACTTCGCTGATAACAGGACATTAGCAGACATCTAGTCATATGCAAGATGCCTGGCGTTCATCTTCTGTTAAGACCCGATTAACTTGGGGATGGGCGTTTATAGGTTTCGTGACGGTTACCTCAGGTGTCCTGAATTGTTAATTCGTCGGCTTTTAGCCTCGGTAGCTGACCGGGAGGTGCTTGATGGTGCCGACGTCGCCGGTGCGGTAGAAGCCGTCCGTTGTCAGCGATCTGGCGGTGGCCTCCGGGTCGTTCAAGTAGCCGGGCAGCGGCGCGGCGCAGCTGGACCAGGCGGCCGGAGGCCGGTTCATCCTGGGGCTCGGGGTCGGGAACCCGGTGATGAACGCCAGGTTCGGGCTTCCCCCGTTCGCGCCGCTCCCCATGATCGAGGAGTAGGTGAACGTCAGCCGTTCGGTACTCAACCAGGCGGCCGGCTACGACGGCCAGATTTCCGCACGGAGATGGTGCCGCTGGACAGCCCGCCGGTCCGCGCCGATATGCCGGTCTGCCTGGGCGCGCTCGGGCCGTGGATGCTTGCCCTGGCGGGCCGGATCGCCGACGGCGTGGTCCTCAACCTGATGAGCCCGGCCCAGGCCGGCCAGGCGGCCGACATAGCCCGGGCGGCCGGCGACCTCGGCACGCTGCGCGAGATCTACGCTCCGGATGCGGTCCTCTGGCACAACGACGAACAGATCGAGCAGGCATCAGGAATCTATGGCATTTCGCGCAATCGCCTCCGCGGCCCTCGTCGTAAGTTGAGTCTGGGATGGGTGGTGTCCCGGACAGTGAGCACGGCCGTTCTGGGTACTTTGAACGCATGGCACGTCCCGAGTCAGCCTCGGTCCCCATCTGGCTGAAGCTCTCCGAGGTTGACGCCGCGAAGATGGAGCGGGTACTGGCGCGGCCGGAGTTCGCCGGGTGGACCCGTGCCGAATGGTGCCTGGAGATCATCCAGACGGCCCTGCGGTACTACACCAAGCGCCCCATGACGGAACCTGGCCGGGAGCGCGCCCCGGCGCGACCCGCGGCCGCCGAGCCTGAGCCCGCGACACCTGTGCCGGAGCCCGAGCCCGAACCCGCCGCGCCGGAGCCGGCGCGAGCCGCCCCGGAGCCGGAAGCCTCCGCGCCGGAGCCGGCGGCCCAGCCGGAGTGCTCGCATCCGGCCGACGCCCGGAACTACGAGACCGGTACCTGCGCCGCCTGCGGCGCCATCCTGTGGGACTGAGCGCAAGCGGCCCCCAATGGTCGTGCCGGGCAAGCTGAATGCCGCTGAGCTGCTATCGATGCGAGGTACTTCGACGCCGAGAGGGCTACCCATGATGCAGCTAGAGGAGAAGACCGGAGCAGACTAGGACTTGCACAGCAGCTGGAGGGACCCCGGCGGCGTCGAATAGTCGCCTATGATCCGGTGCGCTCCACCGAAAACGGCATGGGGTGATGAATGTGAGTGCGGACGAATTTCCGGTTCCGCCGCCGATGGTAGGGCGTGGTGCGGTGTTCGTGGAGCACCGACTGAAGACCCCGCAGGTATCGGAGTCGGCCTACATTGCGCCGACGGCGGTGCTGGCCGGCGATGTCACCGTCGGCCCGCACAGCCGGGTGCTGTTCGGCGCCGTGATCACCGCCGAGGGCGGCCCCGTGGCGATCGGGAGTAACTGCGTGGTCATGGAGAACGCGGTCATCCGGGGCGTGCCGGGTCAGGAAACCCGCGTCGGTGACGGCGCACTGGTCGGCCCGCATGCTCACCTGACCGGATGCGTAATCGAGGGTGGCTCCCGGATCGCAACGGGCGCGGTGGTGTTCAATGGCGCCCGCATCGAGACGGGCGCGGAGGTTGAGTTCAATGCGGTGGTCTACGTCAATACCGTCGTCCCGTCCGGGGTGGCGGTACCGATGGGCTGGTTCGCCGGCGGACGGCCCGCCGAACTCGTGGCACCGGGAGACTGGGACCGCATCCGCGCCATCATGGGGCCGCTCGACTACCCGGGCACGGTCTTCGGTGTGGGCGCCAGCGACACCGCTGCACCGATGTCCGACATTGCCCGCCGCTATGCGCGAGGACTAGCCCTGCACCACCAGGATCACATTCTCCCTGATCAGCGCCACACGCCCTCCTACTAGGACCTGCAGCCATAGCTGAGAACCGCGAGCCAAGCACGGTACGGCGGGGTGCGGGCTTAGGGGTGCTGGCCGGTGACCAGGAGCTTCAGGTCGTGGGCCATGTCGGCGGGCGAGGTGCTGGGGAAGAACGCTAGGCGGGCCCGGTTGTCCGGGGTGAACGCGAGCATCTCAGTGCCGTGATCGAGCGTGTATGACCCGTCCGGCTGCCTGACCGGGCCGCCGATCGGGATGCCGGCCGCGTCCGCGGCCGCCGCGATGGCCGCCAGCGTGCCGGTCAGGCCGGTGAACGCCGGGTTGAACCGGTCCAGCCAGCGCCGCAGGACCGGGCCGGTGTCACGGGCCGGATCCACGGTCACGAACACGACCCGGATCCGGGCCCGGCCGGCCGGCCGGAGGTCGCGCAGCGCGACCGCGGTACTCGACATCGTTGTGGGGCATTCGTCCGGACAGTGCGTGTAGCCGAAGAACAGCAACGTCACCTTGCCCGCGGTCCGGGCGAGGAAGTCGTAGCGGTGGCCGCCGGTGTCGGTGAGCACGATGCCCGGCTTGCGTTTCGGCGGCGTCACGACGTGCCCCCGGTACTTGCTGACGTCGATGTGCACCAGGCCGGTGTTCTGGGTGGTGCTGGCGGTCGCGCCGGGGCCGCCGACGCAGCCAGCCGTGACGGCCGCGGCGGCAGCCACCGCCGCCGCGGCAAGCACCAGGCGGCCGTTCGGCATTCTTTGTGGCCTCATGCGCCGGCGTCTCCCTGGTCGCAGGCGACGCCGTCGTGGTTGGTGTCCAGGCCGAGCCGGTCGCGGCCGCGGACCTTCAGCGGGCCGAACCCGTGCGCGGCCAGCCACTGGCAGCCATATCCCGGCGGGGGTCCGGGGGTCGCCCCTGGGCTAGCAGAGCCCGCCGGGGCGGGTATCATCCACGGCACGCACTGATTGGCGCCGCCGTAGTCGTGATCGCAGCCGTCCACGTTCCAGGCGACGGTCACGTGCGACGGGCACTTGGGCAGCTTCAGCCGGGCGCCGCGCAGGCTCCGGGCGAAGTCCAGGATGTGCGGCGCCGGGCGGCCGCCCACCGCGGATTCCGGCACCGGCAGGCTGGCGGCAGGATGGGCGGCCGCGGCGGCCGCGCCGACCACGACGGCCAGGGCCGCGAGCACGGCGATGACCATCGTCGCGGCCCTGGCCCGGGCGAGAACCTTCCTCATGGGCGGTGCTCCTTAGCTGAGGTGAACCCACCGGGCGACCGACGGGACCCCGCTGGCGTTGGTCACGAAGAGCATGTACCAGCCCGGCGGTGCGATGTCCGGGTTGCTCGTCACGTTGAGCCCGATGGAGTTCCCGTTGACCGTCATCGGCAGGTCCACGTACCGCTGGTTGGGGTCGGAGGAGTGGGTGACGGCGGCGGGCCTGATGAGCTCGGCCGACACGACGGGCGAGTCGACGGTGATCTGCTCCGTCCCGCCGTAGCTCCATTCCTTGCTGGCCACGCTGGTGATCTGCGGGCGGGGACCGTCGAACAGGTACGGCGGCGAGTACACCGAGACGCGCATGTCAAACGACCCGTCGCCGGGGTTGTTACCGACCGCCATGACGCGGCCGTCCGGGAGCAGGAACGCCGAGGAGTGGTAGGTGCGCGGTACCGGGTCGGTGGCCATGCCCGGGGTGAACGTGTTCGTCTGCGGGTCGTACATCGACGCCTCGTAGACCGGGTCCTCCCGGTCATGCAGGCCGCCGCCGGTCTCGAACACCTTTCCGTTCGGCAGGAGCACCGCGGAGACGTACATCTTCCCCTGCGCCGAGGTTTCCGGCGTGCCGCCGGTAAGGGTGCCGGTGGCCAGCAGCGGCCCCGGGTTGTAGGCGGGGTTCGGCTGGCTCAGGTCGATGAGGTCGGTGAACCGGTTGGCGTCGACGTTGGTGTCCACGTTCCCGCCGCCCAGGGTGAGCACCTTCTGCGCCTGCGCCGGCGGCAGCAACACGCTCATCGACTGGTCCCGCTCGTCCTTGTCCTGCAGGCCGGAGACGCTGGTGACGGTGTTGGCACCGTAGCTGTAGATGTCGGCCCCGGGGCCCGGCAGGCCGTTGCCGAACACGTGGCTGCCGGTGTAGAAGAGGCGGCCGTCCTGCATCAGGATCATCGCCGGGTACAGCCCCCAGAACGACCAAGTCTGGTTGACCTGATTCAGCGGCAGCCACTGCTGCTGGGCGTTGGAGAAGTACTCCGTGGTCACGCTGCCGCTGGAATCCGCGCGCAGGCCACCGAAGGAGATCACGTCGCCGTTGCCGAGTTCGGTGGCCGAGGGGTACCAGTGGCCGTCGTTGAGGTTGTTGACCTTCTGGTAGGTGTTGGTCGCCGGGTTGAAGATGTAGGAGGTGTTCAGCCCTTCGTACCCGTGGCTGCCGTTCGCGGCCGGGTAGGCCAGGTTGCCGCCCAGGATGAGGATCCGCCCGTCGGGGAGCTGGACGTGGCCGGCGCAGAAGAAGTCGTCGGGCGTGGGTATCTGGGTGAAGCTGCCGGTCCGCGGATCGTAGACGGCCGAGGTGAAGGTGCCCGCGGCGAACTGGTTCGGGTCGTTGCCCGAGCCTGCCACCAGCAGCACGTCGCCGTTGTACATGAGCACCGCGTGAATGGCGCGCACCGGCGAGTTGAACGGCATCACCTGCCACACGCCCTGGGTGCACGCAGCGCCCGCGGTGCACACGTTGCCGGTCGCCGGCTGGGTGTCGTCGACCATCGAGTAGTCGTCGGTAATCAGCGTGCCGACCCCGTAGATGGTGACGCCCCAGGTGATCTGGTCGGTGTTCGGCGGGACCTGCGAGGTGTCCACGCAGGCCTGCTGGTAGGTGCCGGTCACCGGCAGCGATTTCAGGTCGGACCAGTACTGCCAGCCCAGGCTGGCGTCGTGCCGGAAGGTCGTGATGACCACGTTCGGGGTGCTGGCCATGTACCAGACGCACAGATTGTACTGGTGACCCTGCGTGACGGTCGGCGCGCATGACGGGTTCTCCAGCATCATGGCCTTGCGGTCGCCGCTGGACAGGCTGCTGATGCTGACCTGCATCGCGTTGCTGCCGGAGTGCGCCTGGTTCGTGACTCTGAAGGAGAAGTTATTGGTCCCGTAGCCGGACTGCTCCCAGCACACCGGGAAGCCGGTCGAGTCGAGCGACTCCAGGCCCGGATTGACGATCAAGTTGGTCCCGGCGGCGGCCGTCGCGCCGACCGGGATCGCGATGGGAAGTGCGAGCGCCAGCGCGACGATCACGGTCCTGAGCGGGCGTCTGTGGGTCATCAGCGGGCCTCGCCCTCGGGGGTGCGCCGGGACAGGTAGATGAAGCGGTCGGTGACGACGAAGCGCACGCCGAACGCGGCGACCAGCGTGATCGCGGTCGCGAGCAGGACGTCCATGCGGGCGTAGGTGACCAGCAGGCCGAGCAGCGGGATGCGGGCGATCATGTCCGCGTTGGCCAGCACCAGGAACTTGCCGAACCGGCCGGACCAGTGCCGGTGCCTGCGGTGGCGGAACAGCAGCAGGTCGAGCAGCAGGAAGTTCCACCCGATCGCGACCTGGTTCGCCAGCACCTCGGCGAGCAGGTAATTCATCCCGAACGGCCGGGTGAGCAGCCACAGTGTCGCGAGGTTGGGCACGAACCCGGACAGACCGATGATCCCGAAGGCCAGCATCCGGGCTTTCTGCTGGCTGAACAGCAGCGTGAGCACGTGCCGCAGGAAGCGACCGCCCTCGCCGAGGCTGGCCTTGGACGCGCCGGCGAACCGCTCCTGGAACCGGAACGGCACCTCGGCGATCCGGGTGAGCCGCCCGCGCACGATCAGTTCCAGCAGGATCTTGTAGCCGAACGGGCGCAGCGCGCCGGGGTCAAGCGCGGCGGCGCGGACGGCGAAGAAACCGCTCATCGGGTCGCTGACCCCCCGCAGCGGCCGCCGGAACGCGGCCTTGGCGAGCAGCGTGCACGCGCCCGACGCCAGCATCCGGTAGCCGCCGTCCAGCCCGGCGCGGCTGCCGCCCGGGGTGTACCGGCTGGCGATCACCAGGTCGGCGCCGGACCGCTCCCCCACGGCCACCAGTTCGGGGACCAGCGATGGCGGGTGCTGCAGGTCGGCGTCCATCACCACGATCCACGGCGCCGCGGCCACCCGCAGGCCGGCCGCGACCGCGCCGCCCAGGCCGCCGTCGGGTTCTTCCCGGTGCCAGACCGAGACGGGCAGCCGGCCGAGCCGGGCGTTTTCCGTGATGACCCGGGGCGTGTCGTCGGTGCTGTCGTCCACGAAGATGACCTCGCACGGCAGGTCCGCCGGGATCGCGCGGGCGAGCTGGGCCAGCAGTTCGGCGACGTTGCCCGCCTCGTTGAAGGTCGGGATGACCAGGGATAGGACCGGGGCAGTGACCGGCTCTGGGCCCGACTTTGGGCCCGGCTCCGGCCGGGGCGGGCCGCCCTGGCCGGCAAGCCTGGTGGCGGGTGCGGTCACGACTCCCCCTTGATGATCTGGCGGACTTCGATCCGGTCGCTTCCCGCGCCGAAGACAGCGAGGACGCGCGAATGGGCCAGCGCGGCGCGGACGGTCGGCAGGTTGCTGGTGTCCTGGCGGATGGTGGGGCTGGAGACGATGTAGCTGAGGTCTCCCCAGCCGTCCGGCAGCGTGCGCTTGACCGCCGGGTCGAGGTCCACCTTGTAGAACCAGATGGCGCCCAGGCCGGGCCGGAAGCCATCGCGCACCATGTCCGGCCACAGCGCGTCGTCGACCACGATCCTGGCCTGCCGCGGGTCCGCCACGTGGGCGCGGATCCAGCTCGCGGCGGCCGCGTAGTCCGCGTTCGGGTCCGCGGTGACGGCCAGATGGTCACCGCCGTACCAGAGCGGGACGAGGTAGCCGGCCGCCGCCGCCGCGGCCGCGGCCACCGCGATCCGGCGGCCGAGCCGTTGCGTTCGGCCCCCGCCGGCCCGGAAGCTTATTGCGAGGGCCACCACGCGGGCGGCCAGGCCGGCCAGCACGAGGGCGAAGAACGGCAGCGCCTGGATGACGTACATCGCGGGCATGTAGCCCGTCGGCCGCATCGCGACCAGGCTGAGCAGCGCGGCCGCGAGCGCGGGCGCCCTCAGCCTGCGGTCGGCGAGCGCGCATACCGTGGCCGCGGCGCCGCCGATGATCAGCACCGGGTCGTAGTAGAGCCAGGCGTGCAGGATGCTGTAGGACCCGGTGCCCGGGGTGAACATGCTCCCGGAGCCCGCCCGCTGCATCTGGTAGAGCAGCCCGCCGACCAGGGACACGTGCCCGGGCCCCGGCAGCAGCTCCCCCTTGAGCAGCGCGTACAGCGGGTACTGTACACCGACCAGGACGAGCGCGGTGGCGAAGCCGACCAGGGAGAACTTGCGCGTGCTGCGATGGCTGCCCTGCCACAGCGCGGGCAGCAGCGCGGGCAGGACGATGGCCATCGTCTCCTTGGACAAGATCGCCAGCGCGGCGCAGGCCCCCGCGGCCACGTGGTGCCACAGGTGCTGCCGCGGGGACAGGGTGAGGACGAAGGCCGCGAGCATCCAGGCCACGGCGAAGTTGTCGAGGAAGATCTCCCGCTGCAGGGTCACCGACAGCGGGGAGAGCGCGAACAGCGCGACGGCCAGCGCCGCAGACCACCGCGGCAGCGCGAGCCGCCGGGCCAGCAGGTAGAGGAGCACCGAACTGGCCACGGTGACCGGCAGCATGATGAGCCGGGCCCGGGCCACCACCAGGCCGCCGTGGAAAACCAGCCCGGGCAGCCAGGACATGACGGCGATCTGCATCCAGGCAAACGGCGGATGGTCGTACCAGTAGGTGTACGGGGCCAGGCCGAGCCCGTGCTGCAGCGCCCAGGCCTGGGCCAGGTAGGTGCCCTCGTCGTCACTGACCGTCGGGTACCTGGCGATGTTCCAGCCCTGGACGGTCAGCACGACGAGCAGCAGGTCGGCGCAGATCCAGGCGCCGGCCGGCAGCCGGAGCCAGCGCCGCGGCGCGGCCGGCCCGGCCTCGGCCCGCGGCAGCGGACGGTCGAGCAATGTGCTCACGATAAGCTCCCCACTCCAGGCGGCGCGGGTTCACGCCCGCCGGTAAAAAGGCGATGACCAACCGGATCAGGCGACGCTCTCCCGGGCGTCCGGCAGCGGGCCCAGGCCTGGCTGCGGTAGGTGCGCTCCGACGTGCCTGGTGAGCTCCCAATCGCCACGGCCGGCGCTTTCCCGCCAGACCGCGCGCAGCGCGGCCGCCAGCAGGACGACCTGGTAGAACGGGCCGCCGACGATGAGCTTCAGGTAATGAATCGGGCCGATCCGCAGCTGGTACTGCTGCCCGAAATCGTGCAGCGCCGCTACCTCGAAGGCGAGGACGGCGAGGGTGGGCAGCGCGGGCAGAAAGGAGATCAGCGCCACCGCAATGGGCACCGGCAGGAAAAGGCCGATGGCGATGCCGACCGGAATCGCGATTCCGGCGAAGGCCTCAGGAAAGGGGTGGCGAGGGTATAGCGGGCGAGCATTCGCTGGCTGCGCGTCGGCAGCCGCCGCCAGTCTTTCTTGCGGAACACCTGTAGAAAACCCTGATTCCACCGGGTGCGCTGCCTGAACAGGCCGTAAAGGGAATCCGGGGTTTCCTCCCTGGTGACGATCAGCGAGTCGTACGCCACCACCACGCGGGCGCCCTGGCTGGACAGCCGGACGCCGAGGTCGCAGTCCTCGGCCAGGCAGTCCGGGTCCCAGCCGCCGACCTGGCGGAGCAGTTCGGTCCGCACGAAGACGGTGTTGCCGCCCAGCGGGATGAACCCCTTCTGGGCGTGCAGGTGCAGCCGGCTGTGGAACCAGAAGAAGTACTCCAGGCAGTTCCGCAGGCTGTACCAGCTCGAGTGGTAGTTCACCAGCTGGACGCCGCCCTGGACGACGTCGGCGCCCTTGACCCGGAAGGCGTGGTCGACGTGCGCCAGCAGCTCGGGGTGCACGTGGTCCTCGGCGTCGAAGACGCCGAGGATGTCGCCCCGGCAGTGCGGCAGGGCGGTGTTGAGCGCCTTCGGCTTGGTCTTCACCTCGTTGGTGTCGGTGACCACCCGGACCCGGTCCGGTGCGCGCGAGGCGAGCTGGATGGCGGTCCGGGTGGTCTCCGGATCGTCATGCCCGACGATGATGATGATCTCGTATTCGGTGTGCGTCGACTGCAGCAGGCGCTCGACGGTGTGCCCGAGCACGTTCTGCTCGTGCCGGGCGGGAACGATCAGCGAGAACGACAACGCGAAGGCGCCGTCCGGTTTCGCGAATTTAGTCGCCGCGAGCGTCTGCGGCGTCCGCCATGCGTGCATCATCCACCACAGCGTGACGACGGCCACGCTGAATAGTACAAGAGATACCGCGATTACGATGCCAGCAATCATTAACCCCACTCCCCCTTGGCCCGGAGCCGGTTGCGGTAAGCCTTCGATTACTCCTTGCCGACGGGCGCATTCTTCTCTGCAGGCCCGAAGCTATCCGGGCAACTGAGCAGGAAGCAAGAGTGGAAACAGAAGATTCACGCGCGCCGGAAATCGCAGAATCTAGAAACCGCAGCTTAATTAATTCCCGGTGAACAGCGGCCGAATTTAATGTCCTGCGGGCCGCGGCCGGGGGCTTATGAGAATGCCGTTAACAAGACGGGCCGCGAATTTACCTGATTGGGTATCCGGAGTGCTCATTGCGTTTACCGGAAGGCAACGACACGGTCCCGGCCGGAAAAGCCCGGGAAACGCCAGCGGCGCGGGTGCGATTAATGAGCCGCATGTTAATGACGTAACTCCTGCCGCGCCGGCTGATCGCCTGGACAGCGCTGGCTGATCGTTTGGACCGCACCCCTTGGGGCCAGTGCGGTGTCCAGCCACGTTACCGGCCGGTTGCGCACCGGCCAGCCGGAATTGCCACCGGCCGCGAACCACGGCCCCGCCGTCTCCCTCGCACCGACAGCCTCAGCTGCCCCGGGCACGAGATGGCTGCGTTGCATGGTTGCGGCAACGTAATCAATCTAGTACGCGCCGGCGAATAACCCGTCGACCCACAGAGGGGCGGCGCTGCTGAGGCAGCTCGGAGCATACGGCTTGTTTCGCTGCGACTACTATTGGGTAGGGTGCCACATTCATGCAATCCACAACGCCAGCAGCGCGAGATCGGTGGGAGTTTTGTCCGATTTGCGCGGGGCGGAGGGGCGGGCTGCGGTGTGGGTGGGGCTGTCGTGGGGCAGGACAGGCCGCCGGTTGCCGCGCAGCTCTTCGCAGGAGTCCCCGAGTTTGCGCCGGGCGCTCCACTGGCGGCGCAGCTGGCCCAGGTACTCGGGTTCCTCTCGTGGGTGCCGCGCCAGGTCTGCGGCATCTGCTCCATCGGCGGACCCGGGTCCGCCCGCCCGGCCAAACAGACCCGAGACGGGATCTGTCGCTGACCTGCCCGCACGCCGGGCAGGGCCGCTGCGCCCGGGCGGCGATCGTGGCCATCTACTCGAAGATGTGCCCCTTCGGGCAGCAGCAGTCGAAGAGCGGCATCACAGCTCACCAGTTCTCCATTGACCCGGCGAAGATCGCGGCGATGTCGTCCTCGGTGACCGGGCGCGGGCAGGTGGCCAGGATGCGCTGCTGCTTCATGGTGCCCGCCACCAGGTCGGGGATGTCCGCCTCGGTATAGCCGACCGCACCGATGCCGTTCGGGATCTCGATGTCGCGCATCAGGTCCACGACGGCGGACGGAAGCTGCTCGCTCGGGTCGTTCAGCTTGTCCCGGTCCGGCGCCAGCAGGGCGGCCGCCGCCAGATGGCGTTCCGGCGCGCTTGGGAAGCTGAACCGGAAGGCTTCCGGGGCGGTCAGCGACACCGACATCCCGTGCGGCACCATCGGCTCGGCCTGCGGGTAGCCCGCGGGCCGGAAGTCCTTCACCATGCCGGCGATCGGGTAGGCGTTGGCGTGCGGGATGTGCACGCCGGAGTTGCCGAACCCCATGCCGGCGAAGGTCGCCGCCAGCATCATGTTGCTCCGCGCCTCGAGGTTGCCTCCCTGTCGGAACGCGGTGCGGAACGAGGCGGCGAGCAGCGTGAGCGCCTTCTCGCACCACAGGTCGGAGACCGGGTTGGACCCGCAGTAGGTGACCCGCTGCTCGGGCTGCTTGCGGTCGAACGTGGTGTACCAGCGGGCGGTGTAGGACTCCAGGGCGTGGCAGACGATGTCCATCCCGGCCGAGGCGGTGACCTCCGGCGGGATGGTCAGCGACAGGAGCGGATCGATCACGGCCAGCGTGGGACGCAGCCGCCAGTGGCTGATGCCGGTCTTGACCCGCATCGACAGAATGTCGAGCACGCACATCGCGGTGCTCTCCGAACCGGTCCCGGCCGTGGTCGGGACCGCGATCAGCGGCTTGAGCTGGTGACGGGGAGCGCGGCCCGCCCCGATCGGCTTGTTGATGTAGTCCATCAGCGAGCCCTCGTCGGTGGTCAGCAGGTTCACCGCCTTGGCCGTGTCGATGGACGACCCGCCGCCGACCGCGACGAAGCCGTCCCAAGGGCCCTGCTCGCGGGCGTAGCCGGCCGCCTTGTCCATGCTGTCGTCGGTGGGCTCGACGTGACAGCCGTCGAAGATCTCCGAGGTGATCCCGTGCCTGGTCAGCGAGTCGGCAATGCGCGCAGGGAGGCCGAGTTCGTTGATCCGGGGATCGGTCAGGATGAGGACCCGCCTGGCCCCGAACTGGGCCATCTCGAAGCCGATCTCGTCGACCGCGCCTGCGCCGAACTTCAGCGGCGGTGCGCCCCAGGTGAAGATGGTCTCTTCGGTCAGGTCGATACCGGGTGAGTCAGCCAGATGCACGGTTGCCAGCCTCCGTCCGAGGGGCAGCAGTGTCAAGGCTTGCGGCTCGCCGCGGGACCGGTTGCCCGGCGCTGCGGTGACGGACGCCGGGGCGTGAAACCCGGTCCGTTCGGCTTCGATGTCTTTAGTGGTCGGCGGCCATCCAGGCGGCGACCTGCGCCCGGGAGCTGAAGCCGAGCTTGTTCAGGATGCTGCGCACGTGGCTGTCGACGGTGCGCTCGGAGATGAACAGCCGGGCGCCGATCTGCTTGTTGGTCAGGCCGTCGGCGACCAGCCGGGCGACGTCGGCTTCGCGCTGGCCGAGCAGGTGCTCGCAGTTGTCCGCGACCAGGAGCAACTCGGCGTCCCGCAGGTAGGCACGCAGCAGGGCCAGCGGCCCGGCCGCGGCCTGGTCCCGCAGGTCCAGGGCCGCCACGATCGCGTGGCCGACCAGAGCCGGGTCCACCACCTCGGCCAGCTCGACCAGCCATGCGCCGTCGCGGAAACCGCGCCCGAGGTCGGTGGCCGCGCGGATGGCCAGCCGGGTCTTGCCCACCCCGCCCGGCCCGACCAGGCTGACCAGGCGGGCCTCGGCGAGCTTCTTCCTGATTTCGGCCAGCTCGCGGCGGCGGCCGACGAAGCTGGCCGCCTCGGCGGGAAGGTTGCCCGGGCGCCGGGAAGGCCTCGCCATACTCGGGTAACGGATGGTGCGCGTCGGCCGGTTCAGGCCCCGGTCATGTCCGTGCCGCGGCACTAGGCACCCGTTCGGTAATTCCACCGATGTGGGCGCGGCGGGTGCGCTCCTAGCGTGACCAGCATGGCTGAGGAACTGCCGGTACGGCGAGTAGAGGTCAGCTTCACCGGCCGCGCCCCCGCCCGGCAGGTCGCCCGCGCGTCCGGGGTCAGCGGGGTCGAGGCCGACGGTTCGACCCTGCGCTGCCTGGTCTGCGGCAGCTTTCAGCCGTTCCTTGAGGCGCTGCGCGGGCACGAGGTCGTCGGCCTGAGCTCGACGCCGGCGCCCGGCGGGGAAACGTCGTCCGCGCCCACCACCACCGGCACGTCCTGAGTGCCGCCTGACCAACGGGGAGATCCACGTGTCGAGATTGTTCGCTGCCACCGGGCGGTTCGCCGTCCGCTTCCGCTGGGCCGTCGTCGTGGCCTGGATCGCCGCGAGTGTCCTGGCCCAGCATTTTTTCCCGTCGCTGGCCAGCGTGGCCGGCGCCAGCAACGCGAGCTTCCTGCCGGCCAGCAGCCCCAGCGTGCAGGCCGCCCGCCTGGCGGCTCCGTTCCAGGGGGTGGCGCAGACCCCGGTGCCCGTGGTCGTCGCCCGCAGCGGCGGCGCGCTCGACGCCGCGGACCTGGGGGCGGTCGGCCGGCTGGCGGCTGGCCTGAGCCGGGTCGGCGGCGTACAGCAGGTTAAGGACCTCGGCGTCAGCCGGGACGGGCAGGCGGTGCAACTGCAGGTCCTGGCCGCCGTCAACCTCGACGCCCCGGGGCCCGCCGATCGGCTGGTGGCCGGCCTGCGGCACGCCATCGCATCCGGCGCCCTGCCCGGTGACCTGCACGCCCACCTGGCCGGCCCGCTGGCCGCGCAGACCGACGCCAGCCAGAGCTCCGGGCGCGCGGGCAATCTGGGCGAGGACCTGTCCATCGTGTTCATCCTGGTGCTGCTGCTCGTGGTCTTCCGTGGCCGAGGCGAGCAAGGCTGGCCTGCGGGTGTCCTCGCTCACCGAGATCCTGCTGCTCGTGCTGGCCCTCGGCGCGGGCACGGACTACGGGCTGTTCCTCGTGTTCCGGGTCAGGGAGGAGCTCCGGGCCGGCCTGGCTCCGCACGACGCGGTCGTCGCGGCGCTGGCCCGGGTCGGCGAGTCGATCACCTTCTCCGCCGGGACCGTCATCGCCGCGCTGCTCACGCTGCTGCTGGCCACCTTCGGCCTGTACTCCAGCCTCGGCGCGCCGCTGGCCATCGCCATCGGGCTCATGCTGCTGGCCGGCCTCACCCTGCTGCCCGCCCTGCTGGCCATCTTCGGCCGGGCCGCGTTCTGGCCCTCGCACACGGCCCGCGGGACCGGGCGTCCCGGCTGGTGGGGACGGACGGCCGGCCGCATCGTGGCCCGCCCGGCCGCGACGCTCGCCCTCGGCCTGGTCGGCTTCGGCGCGCTGGCCACGGCCGCGCTCGGCTACACGCCGGCCGGTTTCGGCAGCGGCCCGGCCGCGCCCGCGGGCTCGGACTCGGCCGCGGGCAACGCGCAACTCGCGGCGCACTTCCCGGCCGCCAGCAGCAACCCGACGAGCGTGCTGCTGCGCTTCGGCGCGCCGGTGTGGAGTGATCCTGTGCCTCTTGCGTCGGTCGAACGGCAGCTCGCAGCGGTGCCCCAGTTTTCTGGCGTGGCCGGCCCGCTCGACGTCAACGGGGTCACGGTGGCGCCAGCTCAGCTGGCGGCGCTGCACGCGGCGCTCGGCGACCCGCGGGCGCTGCCTGCGCTGCCGCCGCCCGGGAGCGGCGTCCCGGCCGCGGTGTGGGCCGCCTACCGCGCGGAAAGCCAGTTCATCAGCCCCGACGGGCGGACCGTCCGGTTCGACGCCGGCCTGACCGCGGGCGACCCGGCCTCGAACGCCGCGCTCGGCCAGGTGCCGGCCATCCGCGCCGCCGTGGCGGCGGTGGCCCGGGTGGCCGACGCCAGCGCCTACGGCGTCGCCGGCGATGCGCCCGCCACCTACGACATCAGCCGGGTCTCCGACCATGACCTGCTGCGCATCTTCCCGGTCGCGATCGTCATCATCGCGATCCTGCTCGCGCTGGTCATGCGGAGCCTGGTCGCGCCGGTCTACCTCATCGCCTCGGTGGCGCTCAGCTACCTGGCCGCGTTCGGCCTGTCGGTGCTGCTGTTCCAGGACGCGGCCGGCAGCGGCGGGCTGCCGTACTTCATCCCGTTCCTGATGTTCTTGTTCCTGCTGGCCCTCGGCGAGGACTACAACATCCTGGTCATGACGCGGATCAGGGAAGAGGCCGGCCGCGTGCCGCTGCGGCAGGCGGTGCCCCGGGCGCTGGAGCGCACCGGTTCGACGGTCACCTCGGCCGGGCTGGTGCTAGCGGGCACGTTCGGCGTGTTCGCGCTGGTGGAGGCGGGACAGCCGGGCGGCGGCGTGTTCCGGGACATCCTGGCTTCGCTGGCACTGGGCATCTTGATGGACGCCTTCCTGGTGCGGACCCTGCTGGTGCCGTCGACGGTCGCGCTGCTTGGCCGGTGGAACTGGTGGCCGTCTTCTTACAGCTCGCGAGCCGCCGAGGTCAGCGAAGGCCAGCAGCTTGCAGGAACGTCCGGGCGATGACCTGGTACCCGGCCTGGTTGGCGTGCTGGTTGGGCCCGCGCGGCGGGGCGGCGCACGCCCAGGTCCACTGGCAGAGCAGGGCGACGTTGCGCGGAGTCGATCCCTGCGCGGCGAAGTCGGAGGTATGGAACGCGCCGAACACGTTCGCGACCCGGGCGCCGTAATGGGTGTAGACGCGGCCCAGCATGTTGCTGTAGCCAGCGGCCAGCCGTTCCGCGACACGGGCGACCAGGTGACCGGGCAGGCCCTGGCGCCATTCGGCCAGCGCGGGCAGGTAGTAGTTCATCCCGACGATGCGGACGCCCGGCCCGGCGGCGGCCGTCAGCCGGGCCATGATCGTGGTCAGGTGGGTGACGGCCGCGGGGATGCCCTTCATCGCGCACGAGGCAAGCTGGGCCAGGTTCGGCTGGCCGTCCCCCCGCTGGCCAGCACATTGTTCGGGGTCGTTGGCGCCGATGTCGATGGTGACCAGGAGCACCCGGCCGCGGTGCGCGTGCAGGAAGGCGCTCGCGGCCTTGAGCTGCGATCCGCCGGGGTAGCGGCAGATCCCGCCGTCGATCATCGTGCTGGTGGTCTCGCCCGGGCAGCCCAGCTTGACCAGCTTCAGCCCGGGACGGCTGGGGCGTAGCGCCGCGTACACCAGGTCGGGATAGCCGTCCTGAGTCGTCACGCTGACGCCGACCGCGTTCGGCTGCACGCCCTGGGCCAGTGAGTCGCCCAGGGCGAGGTAGTAGGTGGGTTCGGGGGCCTTGGCGGGCGCGTCGTGTGGCGTGGCCGGCCCGGAGCACGCGGTGAGGGCCGCGGCGCCGATGATGGACAGGGCGATGGACAGGGAGAGGCGCAGGCGCGCGATGCCAGCAGGACGCATAATCACCTCCCTGCGATACAGCGTAGGTGAGTGTGTACCGAGACGAACTCGACCGGGAAATGCTGGTACCGGTACGCGGGCACGAGCCCGCTCTCGTTCGGGAGAATAATTCTTGCGGCGGGCCGGCCTGGTAGCGGCCCTTGACGCGGTCGCCGGCCGGGTCGAACGGGGGGCGCAGGTGGACGGTGGCGGGGTGGAGCTGACCGCCGACGTTCACCTGGTACTCCCCGGCGCGGACGAGGTCGGGGGTGAGCACGTCGCCGTCCGGGTGGCGGATGTAGGCCAGGGCGACGCCGCCGCCGAGGGTCTCGCCCCAGGCGCCGGAGGTCACCTGGCCGACGGCGACGCCGTCCCGGAGCACGAGCTCGCCGCCCCAGATCATGGCGTCGGGGTCGGTCAGCACTAGCGAGACCAGCTTGCGCCGAGGGCCGGCGGCCCGGGCCTGCTCGACCGCCTCCCGGCCCAGGAAGCCGATAGCGGTCTTGAGCTTGCAGGCGAACAGCAGGCCGGCCTCGACCGGGTTGTAGTCCGGGGTCAGCTCGCGGCCGAAGGCCCGGTAGGCCTTCTCCAAGCGCAGCGACTCGATCGCGTAGTAGCCCGCGTTGACCAGGCCGAGCCCGGCGCCCGCGTCGACCAGGTCCTCGTAGGCGCCGACGGCGAACTCGGCCGGGACGTACAGCTCCCAGCCGAGCTCTCCGACGTAGGTGATCCGGGTGGCGCGGACCGTAGCGTAGCCGAGGTCGATCTCGCGGCTAGAGCCGAACGGGAAGGCCTCATCGCCGAGGTCAGTACGGGAGAGCCTGGACAGCAGGTCGCGTGAGCGGGGGCCCATGACCCCGTAGACGGCGTACTGCGAGGTGACGTCGACCAGCGACGCGTGACCGCCGGCGGGCATCCGCCTGGTGATGTGGTCCTTGTCGCGTTCGGTGGCCGCCGCGCTACTGACCAGCAGGAATTCGGTGGCCGAGAGCCGGGTGACCGTGACGTCGGCCTCGTAGGTGCCGTGCGCGTTGAGCATCCCGGTATAGACGGTCCGGCCCGGGGAGACCGCGACGTCGGCGGTGCACAGCCACTGCAGCGCCTGTTCGGCGTCCCGGCCGGTCACCAGGTACTTGGAGAAGCTGGTCTGGTCGAACAGGGCGACGGCGCCGCGGGCGGCGCGCTGCTCGGCGGATGACCAGGGCTGCCAGTTCTGCCGCCCCCAGCCGTACTCGATGTCCGGGCGCTGGCCGGGCGGGGCGAAGAAGTTGGCCCGCTCCCAGCCCATCTTGCTGCCGAAGCCCGCGTTGGCCTGCTTGAGCAGGTGATACGCCGGGGACCTGCGGAACGGCCGGGCGGAGGTCAGCTCGCGGTTCGGCCACGGCACGGCGTAGTGCAGGCCGAGGACCTCGCTGACCCGGTCGTGCAGCCACTGGTTGTTGCCGTTGAAGGCGGCGAAGCGGCGGATGTCGACCGCGGACAGGTCCAGGCCAGGTTCGCCCTCGGTGATCCACTCGGCCAGGGCCCGCCCGGCGCCGCCGGCGGAGGCGATGCCGACCGAGTTGAAGCCGGCGGCGACGAAGAAGTTCCGCAGCTCCGGCGCCTCGCCCAGGATGAACTGGTTGTCCGGGGTGAAGCTCTCCGGGCCGTTGTAGAACATCTTGATCCCGGTCTCGGCGAGCACGGGGATGCGCTTGATCGCGCTGTCCATCAGGATCGCGAAGTGGTCCCAGTCCTCCTCCAGCAGCTGAAACTCGAACGGGTAGGGCAGCGCGTCGGGGGCGACCCAGGGCTTGGCGTCGGGCTCGAAGCCGCCGACCACCAGCCCGCCGACCTCCTCCTTGATATAGGTGTAGCCGTCCGGGTCGCGCAGGATCGGGAAATCCCGGTTTACCCCGTCGACCTGCTCGGTGACGACGTAGAAGTGTTCGGCCGAGTGCAGCGGCACGGTCACCCCGGCCATCGCGCCGACCGCCTTGGCCCACTGGCCGGCGCAGTTGACCACCACCTCGGCCTCGACGTCGCCCCGGTCGGTGCGGACGCCCGTCACGGCGTTGTTTTTGGTGAGGACGGCGGTTACCCGGGTGCGCTCCCTTATCGTGACGCCCTTGTCGCGGGCGCCGCGGGCCAGCGCGGCGGTCAGGTCGGTCGGGTTGGCCCGGCCGTCGCCGGGCAGCCAGATCGCCCCGGCCAGGTCGTCGACCGCCATGATCGGGTACAGCTCGCGGGCCCGCCGCGGGCTGATCAGCTCGCACTCCAGCTGGTAGGCCTCGGCGGTGGCGGCCGTCCTGTGCAGCTGGGTCATCCGGTCCGCGGTCCGGGCGACGGTGACGCCGCCGCAGCGCCGGAAGCCGGTGCCCAGGCCGGTCTCTTTTTCGAGGCGCTCGTACAGCTCGCAGGAGTACTGCACCAGCCGGGTGCCGTTCTCCGAGGCGCGCAGCTGGCCGACCAGGCCGGCCGCGTGCCAGGTGGTGCCGCAGGACAGCTGCCCCTGCTCGAGCAGCAGCACGTCGGTCCAGCCCAGCTGGGCCAGGTGGTAGGCGACGCTGGTGCCGATCACGCCCCCGCCGATGATGACAACCCGGGCCCGGCTCGGGATTTCAGTCATCGTGCTGGCTCAGTCATCTTCTTGGACGGCCTCGAGGAGCTGGCCGAAGTCACCGGCGGTGAAGCCGCGGGCCGCGCCCTCGAAGCGTTCCATGGCCCAGGCCCAGAAGTCATAGTCGATCGGGCTCGCCCCGTTCTGGATCGCCCCCCACAGCGTCCAGCCGTACATGCCGACCAGGCCGCCGAGCAGCCAGGCGCGGGCGATCTTGCTCCGCCGCGGGCTGCCGTAGTAGGCCGTGACCAGCTCGGCCAGGGCGTCGGCGGACAGGTGCGCCTCGGCGCCGATGTTACCGAGCTCGAAGCAGGCGTCGTTGTTGCCGGACAGCTCGTAGTCGATCAGCCAGATCCGCTCCCCGTCGTCGATGAGGTTCGCAGGCAGCAGGTCGTTGTGGCAAGGGACCGTGCCCTCGGCGCGCACCGCCAGCGCCTTCTCCGCCGCGGTGAACTGCGGCAGCAGGTCGTCGTAGCCGACCGGGATCCGGAAGCCGCGGGACCGGGCCACGGCCAGGTAGCGCCGCTGGATGTCGAACATGTCGAAGTCGTTGCCGAACCGCCCGCCCGCGTGCAGCCGGCGGCACGCCGCGGCGATGCGCGGGATGTTCCCGGCCGCGGCCACATCGGCGGCGTCCAGCGTCCGGCCCTCGATGTAGCCGATGACCAGCAGGCCGTCCTGGGGGCGGTACTCGACGACCGGCGCCCCGGCCCCGGCCGCGGCCGCGGTCACCGAGTTCCGGTACTCGCAGTCCCGGTCGATGGCCAGCAGTTCGCTGCCGCCGGTGGAAATGCGAGCGACGAAGGCCCCGTCCGGCGTGGTCACCTCGTAGTTGCGGTTGGTCAGCCCGCCGGGCAGCTCATGGACCGCGCGGGGCTTCGCGGCCAGGCTTTCCGTCTGGTCGAAGAGGGCGTCAAGATCCGCGGGAATTCCCTCCTCCAAAGCTAAGGTCTAGACCGTAAGCGCCACCGTACGCCACCTGGGCAGAAAGGGTCTAGACAGTTAGCGGTGGCGGCCTTACATTTAGCGCTCAGCGGCTAGCCCTTTGGGGCGGTCCCGTCGGTCTCACAAGGGAGGCCCCATGAGCAGCGGCACCCAGACATCCAGCGGGCAGGAACGGGACTCGGCCGATCTCGCCCGCTTCGGCTACTCGCAGGAACTCAAGCGGTCGCTCGGGCTATTCAGCTCGTTCGCCGTCGCGTTCAGCTACATCTCGCCGTCGACCGGCATCTTCACCCTGTTCGCGCTGGGCCTGACCACCCTCGGCGGGGTGTTCATCTGGACCTGGCCGGTGGTCGCGCTGGGCCAGTTCATCGTGGCGCTGAACTTCGCCGAAGTATCGAGCCACTACCCGGTGGCGGGTTCGGTCTTCCAGTGGACGAAGTACATGGCCAACCGGAGCTACTCCTGGTTCACCGGGTGGATCTACCTGTTCGCCGGCATCCTGACCGTTACCGCCGTGGTGGCCACGCTGCCGCTGGCGCTGATCCCGGCGCTGAACGGCCTCGGCTGGCACTCGCTGAACGCGGCCAGCCTGAACACAAACCTGGTGGTCGCGCTGATCACGCTGGTCGTGATCACCGTGCTGAACATCTACGGCGTCAGGCTGGTCTCGATGATCAACAACACCGGCGTAGTGTTCGAGATCCTCGGCATGTTCGTGTTCGCGCTGGTGCTGATGGCCTTCCACAATCACCAGGGCTTCGGCGTGGTGACCAACAGCGCGGGCTTCCACGTCAACGGGAGCTCGTTCCTGGCCGCGATGTTCATGAGCCTGTTCGTGATCTACGGCTTCGACACCGCGTCCACGTTGTCCGAGGAGACCAAGGATCCGCGCCGGGCGGCGCCCAAGGCGGTGCTGTTCTCGGTGATCGGCGCGTTCGTCATCGGCGGCGTGTTCCTGCTCGGCACGCTGGTGGCCATCCCCAACATGGGCGCCGCGGTCAAGGGCGCGTTCGGGCCCGCGGCCATCATCGAGGCGAACTTCTCCACCCCGTTCGCCACCATCTACCTGCTCGTGGTGTCCGCCGCGATCTTCGTCTGCTGCCTGTCGATCTTGGCCGCGACGATCAGGCTGTGCTTCGGCATGGCCCGCGACAACCAGCTGCCGGGCTCGGGGTTCCTGGCCAAGGTCTCCCCCCGCCTGCACACCCCGGTGTGGAGCTGCATCGCGGTGGCGTGTATCGCCGCGATCCCGTTCTGGCAGTATTCCGGCGCCGGGATCATCGCGATCGCCGCGACCGGCATGATCTACCTGAGCTACTTCCTCGGCAACATCGTGATCATGCGGTCGCGCCTGCGCGGCTGGCCGAGGGCGGCCGCGCCGTTCCGGCTCGGCCGCTGGGGCATGCTGGTCAACATCGTCGCGCTGATCTACGGCGGGGCCATGCTGGTCAACTTCGCCTGGCCGCGGGCGGCCAGCAACCCCAAGCCCAACCAGACCAACGGCCTGCTCCACCTGAACTTCCTGGACGGGATCCCGATCTTGTGGATCGTGGTGATCTTCATCGCGCTGATCGGGGCGGTCTATTACCTGGTGGTCGGGCGGACCAAGGCGTTCGCGCCGGTCGTGGCGCCGTCCGAGGACGACGCGCCGCTGGCCGGAACGGGGGCCGCGCAGGGTGCATGACCGGCCGCATGACCCCACCAGGGACCGGCTCCCGGCAGCCGCCGCGGATCGTGCGCGAGCCGGGCACCACGGTGCACGCGCAGATCGAGGACTGGCTGGCCGGGCAGATCGCCGCCGGCGCGCTGGCAGCCGGCGACCGGCTGCCGACCGAGCACGACCTGGCCGCGTGGTTCGGGGTCAGCCGGATGACGCTGCGGCACGCGCTGGCCGAGTTGGCCCGGCGCGGCCTGGTCACCAGGACGGTGGGACGGCACGGCGGGACCTTCGTCGCCGCGCCCAAGCTGGAGCAGGACCTCACCACCCTGGCCGGGTTCTCCGAGCAGCTGCGCCGGCACGGGATGGTGGCCGGCGCCCGGGTGCTGTCCGCGCGCGAGCGCCCGGCTGAGGCGGCCGCGGGCGCCGCGCTGCGGATCGGCGAGGACGACCCGGTGTACGAGGTGCGGCGGATCCGGCTGGCCGACGGGCGGCCGATCGCCCTGGAGCGCTCGCTGTTCCCGGCCGCCCGGTTCCCCGGCCTGCTGGAATTCCGGCTGGACGGCTCGCTGTATGAGCTGCTCGAGGTCAGGTACGGGCTGCGGCCGCACCGGGCCAGGGAGAGCCTGGAGCCGGTGACCGCCGGGGTGCGCGAAGCCGAGGCGCTGGACGTCGCGGAGGGCGCGCCGCTGATGCGGGTCGAGCGGACCGCCTACGCCCGTTCCGGCGAGCCGCTGGAGTTCGCCCGGGACCTGTTCCGCGGCGACCGCACCCGCGTCGTGGTGTGGACCTCGGAGCTGGCCGAAGATATCTGAAGGCGCTGGGGTCTTGAGGCCGGGCCGGTATCGGCGCACCATGAAGGCATGGAGTTCGGCGAAGCTGCTGAGCTGGACCTCGGGCTCGAGGACGGACTCATTTCCTTCTCGCCTGGGCGGTACGGGCCGAGCGGGGCGTTGAGCCCGGCCCGTTCGGGATCATTCATCCCGCCGCCGCCGAGCACTGCGCTGTCCTGTTCCGCCATCCCGCCGCCGCCGAGCACGGCGCTATCGGGGTCGGCCATCCCGCCGCCGCCGCGGACCTCGCTCGCCTCCTGCTCGGCGATCCCGCCGCCGCCGCGGACCTCGCTTGCCTCCTGCTCGGCGATCCCGCCGCCGCCCAGGACCGCGCTTGCCTCCTGCTCGGCGATCCCGCCGCCGCCCAGGACCGCGCTTGCCTCCTGCTCGGTCGTCCCGCCGCCGCCGGCTACGGCGCTGTCCGGGTCGGCGATCCCGCCGCCGCCGGCTACGGCGCTGTCCGGGTCGGCGATCCCGCCGCCGCCGGCTACGGCGCTGTCCGGGTCGGCGATCCCGCCGCCGCCGAGCCTTGCGCAGATCGGGCCGGGCAGGTAGCCCAGACCCGGCGTACACCACATCTGGCGGGCCTGCGCCGGACCGGAGATCCCATTCGCCTGCTGCCCCCGCGGCAGGCTGGGATCTCCGATCCGTGGCCGGTGTTCGCCGTCACCAGGGCGTCAGCGGCGCTGGCTGACCCGGGAGCGGCCGATGGTCCCCGTCGCGAACAGCACGATCGCCACCAGGAAGCCGATCCACAGCAGCGGGAAGACCAGGTGCCCGGCCGCTATGGCGACCAGGACGACGAGCCCGACGAGCAGGACGGGGTGTCCGCGCCGCCGCCGCGGGTGGTGGTCCGTGGCTGCCGGAGCCCCTGTTTCCGGCAGATCGTCAAAGAGGCCGTTCAGGTCGGCGCGGGTCTTGGCGTTCATGGCCCGGCCGACTCGCTCGTCGAATTCGGCCTGGTCGAGGCGGCCGGCGGCGAAGTGCTCGGCCAGGCGGTCGGTGACCGCCTGCCGCTCGGCGTCGGAAACCCTCATGTGCTGGTCGGAATAGGGGCCGGTGAACCACGGGGAGAAACCGCGGGTCCAGGGCTGGTTGTAGGGCGAAGGCATGATGACGCTCCGTTGCTGAGGTGTGGCGTTAGTGGTTAGCGGTTCCGGTTCTGCAGGGACTCGATGATGGCGCCGGCGATGGACTGGTCGCTGCCCTCTTCGGGGATCAGCAGCAGGCCGGCCAGGTAGAGCGGGATGCCCGCGCCGCCGACGACGGTCAGGACCACGAAGGCGATCCGGACGATCGTCACATCGACGCCGAAGTAGCGGGCCAGGCCCGAGGCGACGCCCGCCAGCATCCGGTCCTGGAAGGGCCGGCGAAGACCGGTACGCTCCGGGTCGAAACCGAAGGGCGGCTCGGGGCGGCGGTCAGACTGGCCGGTGGTGGGTTCGGTGGTGGACGCTGTGGTGGGTGCTTCTGGGTCCAAGGTGTTTGTGTTCATGGCTCAAGCTTGGCTCCGCGGGCCCGGTCAGCACATCGGGAAGATCCCCGGAGCACCCCTGATCCGGTTACCAGGGCATCAGGGTGGCATCGGGGATGTCCCGGATAGCCGTCCCGGCGCCACTGGGCGATGATGGGACTGTGGAACATCCTGCGCGCTGGCACCGCGACCAGTGGCACCGTGACCCGTTGCGGCACCGCGGCCCGTTCTGGCTGAGGCAGCGGGGCGGTAACGGCGGCCCGCTGCGCCGTGACCCGGATGACCGGCTGGGCGGCGGCGTGGCCGCGGGCGTCGCCGCGTGGAGGGGCTTCAGCGTCACGACCGTTCGGATCGTGTTCGTGCTGATCGCCCTGGTGTCCACCGGATGGTTCGTGCCGGTGTATGTGGCGGGCTGGCTGCTGATCCCGGCGGCCGACACGGAGACCAGCATCGGCAGCAAGGCAAAGTCCGACGGCGGGGGCATCCGGCTCGCGGTCGGCATGGCGTCGCTGGTCATCCTGGTGCTGCTGGCGGCCAGCGCGCTCAACGGCGGCTGGTTCGTCGGCTGGGTGTGGCCGCAGATGTTCAGCCTGGCCGGGCTGGTGCTGATCTGGCGGAACGCCCCGCAGGAAGAACAGGCCACGCTGCGGCGCCTGGTGGAGCCGCTCGAGACAGCCGCGGGATCCTCGACCCGGGGCAAGTGGTCGGCGGTCCGCCTGGTGCTCGCGGGCGCGCTGCTCATCGGTGGCGTGGGCTGGCTATTCTCGGCCCACAAGAGCCTGTCGCTGCTGCGCCCGCTCGGCGGGGTGGTGCTCGTGATCGCGGCCATCGTGCTGTTCCTCGGCCCGTGGTGGCTGCGGATCGCCCGTGACCTGGTACTCGAGCGGCAGGCCAGGGTGCGGGCCGAGGAGCGGGCCGATATCGCGGCCCGGGTGCACGACTCCGTGCTGCAGACGCTCGCGCTGATCCAGCGGCGTGCGGACGATCCGCAGAAGGTCGTCCAGCTGGCCCGGCTGCAGGAACGCGAGCTGCGTTCCTGGCTGTTCGAGGGCCGGAACCCCGGCGAGGTGGATGCGGAGCTCACCCTCACCGCCGGGGTGCGGCAGATCCAGCAGGACGTCGAGGCCAGCTACGGCGTCCCGGTGGAGGCGGTGACCGTCGGCGACTGCGGGCTCGACGACAGCCTGAACGCCCTGCTCGCGGCCGCTCGCGAGGCGACGGTCAACGCGGCGAAGTGGTCCGGCGCCAGCGTCATCTCGCTGTTCGCGGAGGTCGAGCCCGGTGAGGTGTCGCTCGTGGTGCGGGACCGCGGACAGGGCTTCGACCCGGAGTCGATCCCGGCGGACCGCAAGGGCCTGACCGAATCGGTGCACGGCCGGATGACCCGCCGGGGCGGCACGGCCACTGTGACCACCGCCCCGGGCGAGGGCACCAAGGTCACCCTGAAGATGCCGCGGACGGGCGCGCAGTCCCGACCCAGTCCGGCGAGTCGCACATGACTACGCCCCGGGTGGTGCTGGTCGATGATCACGGGCTGTTCCGGTCCGGTGTCCGCGCCGAGCTCGGCCGCCAGGTCGAGGTGGTCGGCGAGGCGGACGACGTGCAGCCCGCGATCGACCTGATCGCCGAGCTGCTGCCGGATGTGGTGCTTCTCGACGTGCACCTGCCCGGTGGCGGCGGGCAGGCCGTGATCCAGGCGATCAAGGCCGACCACCCCAAGGTGCGCTTCCTCGCGCTGTCCGCCTCGGATGCCCCCGAGGACGTGATCGCGGTGATCCGGGCGGGGGCCCGGGGTTACGTGACGAAGACGATCTCCACCACCGAACTGGCCGACGCGGTCCGCCGGGTCGCGGCGGGCGACGCGGTGTTCTCGCACCGGCTGGCCGGGTTCGTCCTGGACGCGTTCGCCGCGGCGCCACCCGGGGACGTGAAGCCCTCTTTCGACCCCGAGCTGGACCAGCTCACCAGCCGGGAACGGGAAGTGCTGCGGCTGATCGCCCAGGGCTACACCTACAAGGAGATCGCCCGCGAGCTTTTCATCTCGGTCAAGACGGTGGAGAGCCACGTGTCGTCGGTGCTGCGCAAGCTGCAGCTCTCCACCCGGCACCAGCTGACCAGGTGGGCCGCCGAACGGCGGCTGGCCTAACGGGGCGGCGAGGCCTGTCAGCGCGTCGACGTCCGCGCTCAGCTCGTGCTGAGTCTGGTCGATCTCGCTGCGGATCTGGTCTGGATCGGTTGTCATGCTTATCTCCTCACCGCTCCCTTGAGCGTGCCGGGCAGTTCCTTGACCGTTTCCGTGGTCCGCTCCGGCTTGGGATTGACCTCGCGCATCCGGCGACGGGCCACCGCGAACAGCGCGGCGCCGATCACCGCCCAGATCGCGGTCACGATGAGCGCGGCCCATCCCTTGGCCATCACGGCGCCGAGTCCCCACCAGGCGGCGATGGAAGCGAACAGGAGCACCATGTAGCCGGCGAAGCCGGCCGCGCCGAACATGCCCGCGGCCCGGCCGGCCTTGACGGCTTCCTCCTTGACTTCGGCTTTGGCCAGGGCAAGTTCCTGGCGCATCAGCGTCGACAGGTCCTGGGCGACCTCACTGAACAGTTCCCCGACCGAGGCGCCGCTGACGTCGCGGCCGGGTTGGCCGACCACCGCGCCGGTTCGCGGCTCCGGGGACGTCATGGCTGCTGCCCCGGGCTGCCCGAACGCGCGGCGTCGGTCATGCCCCGGGTCAGGCGTCCGGCCGCCAGGCCCGCGACGGCGGCCCCGGCCAGGAACACGCCGGGACGGCGGCGGGCGAAGTCCCTGACCGCCTGCAGCAGGTCGGCGGGCTCGCGCCGCTCGAGCCAGGAGGCCGCGCCGTGGATCCGTTCGGCCGCCTGCTGCGCGATCTCGGTGGCCACGCCGGACTGGCCGCCCTTGGCCGCCATCTCCTGCATTTCGTCCGCGACGGTGCGCAGCTGGCGCGCGGCGTTCTGCTGCTGGACCGACGCCTGGTCGCGTGCGTGCCCACTCGCCTCCCCGAGCAGGTCCCGTGCCTGGTACGCGGCCTCGGAAACTACCTCCCTGGCCTGGTCGGTGGCGGTCTGGGCGACTCGGCTGCCTGCCTCGCCGGCCGACCGGCCGACGCTCGCGGCCTGATCACGGGCAACAGCGCCCGTTGACGGCTGGTCCTGCGGGCCTGGGCCCTGCGGAGCGTAGGGCCTTATATTTTCAGTCATCGCGGGTTCCTTGCCTTTCCTGACGATCGTGTCGCGGCCCGCTACCCCTCGGCTTGCCGGGTAACCCCCGTGGAGCGTGGAGTTTCCGCCGGGGGTGAAACCAGGCTCGTTCGGGAAAAAAGGACTATGAACCGGTCCCGCGGGTCAGCGAGGTACGACGGGTCGCGTTTTCGGCCGTCCGCTAGGGTTGCCGATCGCAGGCGACGGGCTGACCATGGGGTGACGGGCTGATTACAGAGGTGAATATGCCGGTCGAGGCGATCGAGCGCGAGATCCGCGACAGCTACCTTCGCCTGGCCGAGTCGGCCGTGGTGGCGCGTTTCCGGCAGCGGCATTACCTGGATGGCCAGGGCGCCGGGAGCCTGTTCGGCACCGCGACGGCGCTGACCGCCGCGCATCCGTGGGCGCTGGACGGCTTCGGCGCCCCGGCCTGGGCGGCCTATCAGCCCGATCCGCAGGCGCCGCCGCCGGACGGCCTGCGGGTCGGGATCCTGCGGATGGGCGAGGGACTGCCGCCCACGCCGGCCGTGGCGCGGTTCGCCGGGCACGGTCACCTGCTGATCAGCGAGTGCGGGTTCGCCGACGGGGCCCGGTCGCTGCTGCAAGCGCTCACCCTGCGGCTGGCCACCGCGACCAGGCCGGGCACGGTGCGGTTCGCGCTCGCCGATCCGGTGGGACAGGGCCGGCACCTGAGCGCGTTCCTGCGGCTGCCCGCGCAGATGCGGGTGGGTACCCGGGTGGCGGCCGGGCCGGCGGAGACCGAGGCCCTGCTCACCACGCTGACCGATCATGTCGTGGAGGTCACCCAGACCCGGCTGACTAACGTCTACGACTCGGTGGAGGCCTACAACGCGGCCACCACCGGGGCCACGGTTCCCTACCACGTCCTGGTCCTGGTCGGCTTCCCGGCGGGCGTCAGCGACCGGGCCGCCGAACTGCTCGGCAGGCTGGCCCGCAACGGGCCCCGGAGCGGCTTGTACATCATCGCCACGCTGGATCCCGGGCTCCCGATGCCCCGTGACTTCGACCTGGCCGCGCTGACCGCGCTGGGCACGACCCTGGGCCTGGACTCCGGCGGGGAGCTCACCTGGGACGACCCGGATTTCGGGGGCGGCGTGATCGAGCCGGACCAGATGCCTGCGGCGGCCCGGGCCAACCCGTGGCTGGATGCGGTCGGCGCGGCGGCCGGCTCCGCCTCGCGGGACCTTCCGTTCGGCCGGATCGCCATCACCCAGCTCTGGTCCGGGGTCACCACCGACGGCCTGGACGTGCAAATCGGCGTGGACAGCAAGGGCGAGCCGCAGCACTTCGTGATGGGGGTCCGCGGCGTGCATCACGGCCTGGTCGGCGGGGACGTGCGGATGGGCAAGACCAACCTGCTGCACGTGCTGATCAGCCAGCTCGCCCTGCGGTACCCGCCGGAGGAGCTCGAGCTCTACCTGCTCGACTTCAAGGAGGTCGAGTTCGACGCCTACCTGACCGAACGGCTGCCGCACGCCCGCGCGATCACCTCCCGGACCGACCGCGAGTTCGGGCTGAGCATGCTGCGCCGCTTCCACGACGAGATCGACCGGCGGGCCCGGCTGTGCCGCGAGGCCAAGGTCACCGACCTGCCCGACTACCGGCTGGCGACCGGGCAGGTGCTGCCCCGCGCCCTGGTGATCATGGATGAGTTCCAGGTGCTGTTCAGCGAGGAGGACCGGCTGGCCAGGGAGGCCGGGCGGCTGCTGGCCGACATCGCCAAGCGGGGCGCGGCGTTCGGCCTGCACCTGCTGCTGGCTACCCAGTCGCCGGGCGGGACGCTCGCGGCCTACCTGCGGCCCGTCTACGAGCAGATGGCGCTGCGGATTGCCCTGGGCTGCACGCAGCCGAGCGTCTCCCAGGCCATCCTGGGCGAGGGCAACGACGCCGCGACCAAGCTGATCCGGGCCGGGGACGCGATCTACAACGACCGCCGCGGCGAGGGCGCCAACCCGGTCATGCGGATCGCGATGCTGCCCACCAGGGAACGGCTGACGCTGATCGCGGACATCCGGGCGCTCGGAGCCGGACGGGAATACCCGGCGCCGGCCAGCTTCGACCCCGACGCGGCCGCGGGCTTCGCTCCGGGGCCGGCCGGCTCCGGGACTGCCGTGCAGGCGTGGCTCGGTGAGGCGATCGAGATCAAGCCCGCCACCACGGCGACGTTCGAACGCTACGTCCGGTCCAACCTGCTCATCGCGGGCGGCGAGGAACACGGCCACGGCATGCTCCTGGCTACCCTGCTCAGCGCCGCGGTCCAGCGCTCCCCGGCCGAGGTCCGGTTCACCATCGCCGAGTTCACCCGGCCCTCCTCACCGTTTCACGGCTTCTTCACCCCGGCGGCGAACCTGCCGCACGAGGTGCGGATCGCCGACCGCCGTACGGCCGGGCCTGAGCTGGACGATCTCATCGCCGACCTGGACGCCCGGCTGGAAGGCTCAGACGGGGGCGCCCAGCCCGAACGATTCTTTCTCATCGCCGGCCTGCACCGCTGGCATGAACTGCTGGCCGAGGGCGACTACGGCCGGCCGAGCGAGACCTCGGCCCGCCTGGTCCGGCTGGCCGACAAGGGACCGGACGCCGGCCTCCACGTGGTGGCCTGGACCGACGGCTACGCCACCGCCGAACGCGCCCTCCGGCGGGCCGGCATCGGCTACTTCGGCCTGCGCGCGGTTCTGCGCGTGCTGTCGCCGGCGGAGAGCGACGCCCTGCTCGGGGTGTCCGCCGCCGCCAGCCTGGACGACGACCGCGCCCTGTACCGGGACACCGAGTGGCCCGCCGAGCAGGTCGAGAAGTTCAAGCCGTTTTCGACCGCCTCCCTGTACGCCTTCGCCCAGGAAGCCTTCACGAACGGTAGATGGAGCCTATGAGCGAGCTGGAACGGGCCATCGAGTCGGCCATGGCCACGTCCCCCTACCTGTCCCTGCGGCAGGCCGTCCGGCCCGCCATCCTGGCCCACCGCCTGCTGGCCGGAGACCAGGAGCGAGCGGGCAAGCTGGCCGCCGACTGCGAGGACCTGCTCGTCCTCACCAGGGAACTGCTGAAGGCCGCCGGGCGGGTGCGCCTGCTCGCCGGGCCTGCGCCCGAAGCGAGAACGCCCGATCCGGATGAGAGCGGCGGTGACCGGCGGGCGCAGCTCCTCGAGGCCTACGCCGACGCCGGGCTGTTCTGGGCGAAGGTGGTGGGGTGCTCGGTGGCCCTGGCCGGAGCACTGATCGAGCGGGGCGAATGGGATGACGTGCGCCGCCTGGCCAGCTTCCTGGCCGGTGCCGGGGAGGAAAGCGCCGCCGCGGACCTGCGGATGCAGCTGGGGAAGGCGGTCTTCCAAACGCATCGTGAACAGCTGCAGGGCATCAGCAATACCATGCCGCCGGCCGCGATCGGGAAAGCCATCAATGCGCTGCGGGCGGTGCTCCGCGGGGTGCCCGAGGACTTCCCCGACCGGAACAGGGAGGTCAATCGCTTCCTGCCCCCGCTCGCCTCGGCCATCCACGCCATCATGAAGGAGCAGGGTATCGACATACCGTTCAGTAGCAGAGTCGAGCACATCGCGACCGGCGGGGTCGCGAAATACCCGGATATCGTCACGATAAGCCTCGACGAGCTGGCCGCCGAATTCGAAGGCAGCTGCAGTTGACCCGGCAGGAAACGGAGGAGGAGAAACGTCAATGGCTGGGGTTATCAACGATATTGAGGCGCTGGCGGAGTTCAGGGCGCACCTGATGCGGTTCAACCATGACCTGGCCGAGAACTTCGCGACCATCCAGGGTTACTGGCGTGAGCTCGGGGAGGTCTGGCGGGACGACATGTACCGGCTGTTCGGTGAGGCGCTCGAGGAGGTCACCCCGGGCATCACGCAGTACCTTTCGGCCACCGAAGGCCACGAGGCACACCTCGCGGCCCTGATCGAGCGGCTGCGCGGCTATCTCGAGACGGGCGCCGGGGCGGGCCTGGGGGTAAACCGGCCCGAGACGGGCCGGGGGACGGACCGGCGTGAGTAGCATCCACGCTGACATCGACGCCCTGAAGGGGCTGCACGAGGCGCTCGTCCGGTACCGGCACGCCCAGCGGGAGGTGGCCGGCCGGGGCGACGAGGAGATCAAGGCGATCCGCGCGTCGCTGGAGGCCAAGGCCAGCCGCTGGCGAGCCCAGCTGGAGCAGTGCCAGGCCGAGTTGGACGCCTGCCGGGAGCGGGCGGCCCAGGCCGCCGCGGACGGCCCGACGGCCGGGGACGGCCCGACGGCCGGGGACGGCCAGGTCGACTGCTCGGGGTACGCCCGGGCGGCCGAGCAGTGCGGGGAACGGCTGGAGCAGATCCGCCGCTGGCAGCAGCGGATCGACGCCGCGGCCAGCGAGTTCCAGGGCACCGCCGACCGGTTCGGTGACCTGCTGGAGAACGACCTGCCCCGCACCGAAGAACACCTGCTGGCCGTCATCAGGAGCCTGGAGGCCGCCCGCCGCGTCCAGGCTCCCGGCTCCTGATCCGGCATGGTCACCCGACCGGACCGGGACGGCGATCAGCACCTCCGCCTGCTCGATGACGCCTGGGACAAGGCCTCGCAGCACTGGCACGACGGCATGGCCCGCCAGTTCGATACCGGCCACCTGACGCCGCTGCGGCACGAATCGCGCGCCTACCTGGAAGCCCTGCGCACGCTGATGGACACGCTGGAAGCCGCCGAACGCGAGACCGAGGCTTAGCGGACTTCTCCCGGGCCCGGGCGGTTCAGCCGGGCGAGACCAGGGCGTTCAGGCGGGCGAGGCAGGCCGCCGGGTCTACCGTGGCCAGGACCAGGTCGTTGAACACGGACCGCTCAGCCGACACGCTGAGCAGCTCGGGGCGCAGGGGTTTACCCGTGGCCCGGTCGACGGTGCTGACCAGGCCGGTGAACGCGACGGCCCGCACCACGTCGGGCGGGGTGGCGCTGAAGATCTCGTGCAGCGTGCGCAGCGCGACGCAGGAGACGAGCCTCTCATAGCACTGCGTGATCTCGCTTTCCTGACGCGGCAGCGGCTCGATGACGTCACGCGCCTTGACATAGCGATACGCACGCGCCGAGGGCACGACGCGGCGCGGCGGAAGCTCGAAGTCCACCGCGACGTCCCGGTGCTCCGGCCGGTAGGTCACCTGGTGCTCGCGCGGAAAGCCGTCCGGGTACTTCGAAGCCCGCAGCACGCAGCCGGCGAACCACTGCACGGCCTCGGCGTCACCGGCCGCGAACGCGGCTTGGCGGCCGGTGACGTACGCGTTCCGGGCCACCGCTTTCGCGCGCTCTTCGGTGACCTTCCTGTCGTAGCGGGCCTTGGCGGCGGCCAGCGCCTGGCGGCGTTCGGATTCCTGGCGCGCGTGGTCGGCCTGGGCCGCCTCGAAACGAGTCCGCGCCTCCGCCACCTGGCGGGCCTGGCGTGCCAGGGCGCCGACAAGGCGGCCCAGCCCGGCCGGCGGGACGGGCGCGAAATCATTCCAGTCGGGCGCGGGAAGAGCCGGCCCCAGCGGGCCTGGTTCGAAGTCAGGCGTCCGCGGAGCGGCCATGAGCTGGCCGAAGCTCAGCGGCCGGAGCGGCAGAACACTCGTCAGTACCTCATCGAGCACCTTCATCCGCTGCTGCACCGCGACGGTCTTTTCCTCCGCCGCCCGCTGCTGAGACTCAAGATGATCCTGCTGGCGGACCCTTTCCTGGTCCTTGTCGCGCTGCCTTCGCTCGCGCGCCAGCCGCTCGTCGTCACGCCGCTGCGCGGCGAGGCGCTGCTCCAACGCCGCGAGGCTCCCGCTCCGGGCCATAGCTCCCCTGGTCTGGTCGGCGCTCCTACGCAATGACGATAACCGGGACCACGAACCGAGAAAAGCCCAGACCGCCGCTGGGCGCACGACCTCCGGCAGCTTTCCGGGTATCCCGGCGGTGCCGTGGATATGGCGGCGTTCCTGCGGGAGATGTGGCGCCTGGTCGGATCCGGCTACCGGGCCACGGTCGACGCCCTGAGCCCGGCGCAACGTGACCGCGTCCGCGAGGACCTGCTCGCCGAATTGCGCTTGCGTGAGGTCACCTCGCTGCGGACCGACGTGGTATTCGGGACGGCCGAACGGCCCGGATAGCCCTCTCGCTGGCCTTTGGGGCGCGGCCCAAGATCTGGCGGACCGAAATGGTTGCATGCGCCATTGATCCGGCCGAATCGCTATGCCAGCGTCGGCGGTGCGGACCTGCGCAATGACGCTCAGGCCCGTAACCGGCCGAGTCAGGAGGATGCGATGGACGGGGAAGGTAGCGCGGCTAGGTTCCCGCTTCCATCGGAGATCGCGGACGCGCCGGGAGCCGAGGGCTGGCGGTCCATGTACCCGTATTTCACGCGGTTCCAGCCAGACGACGACAAGCGTTTCTGGTTCTACAACTCCATGCACTTCCCCGAGCCGATGCCGGCCTTCGACACCATCACGGCCGAGGTCCCGTACAGCGCGATCGGGGCCAACACCGCGCGGGTGTTCGTCTTCCCCACCACGCTCGGCATCGAGCACCGCATCGTCAACGGCCGCGTCTACATCACCGCCAACCCGGTCACCGACCCCGAGGAGATCGGCCGCCGGGCGGCGGTCTTCGGTGAGCGGGCGGGCTATTACTACGAGAACTGGGACACCCTGTACCAGGGCTGGAAGACGCGCATCAAGGCCCTGATCGACGAGATCACGTCGGTCACCGTGCCGGAGCTGCCCGAGTTCGACGACGCTTCGGTTGTCACTGAGTCGCTCGGCGTGGCGCAGAACCACTACGTGCGGGAGAACTTCCACCGGTGCATCGACCTGTTCTCCAAGATGTGGCACCACCACACCGAGTTCCTGATGCTCGGCTACGGCGCCTACGTGGTGTTCTTCCAGTTCTGCAAGCAGGCGTTCCCGGAGATCAGCGACCAGGCGGTGGCCCGCATGGTGGCCGGCATCGACGTGATGATGTACCGGCCCGACGACGAGCTCAGGGCGTTGGCGAGGCTGGCCGTCGAGGCCGGGGTGGACGACCTGTTCACCGAGGGATGCTCGCCGTCTTCGGTCCTGGCGGCCCTAGCCGACCGGGGTGAGGCCGGCCGGACCTGGCTGGCCGCTCTGGAGCAGGCCCGCGAGCCCTGGTTCAACGTGTCCACCGGCGACGGCTTCTACCATCACCACCGCAGCTGGTCCGACGACATGACGGTCCCGTTCGCCGCGCTCCCCCGGTACGTGGCCCAGGTCCGCAGCGGCCTGCTCGCCGACCGGCCCACCGAGGCGCTGCGGGCCGAACGGGAACGGATCGCGGCCGAGTACCGGGACCTGCTCGACAGCGAGGAGGAGAAGGCCGCCTTCGACCAGATGCTCGGCCTGTGCCGGGTGGTCTTCCCTTACGTGGAAGACCACAAGTTCTACTGCGAGCACTGGTTCACCACGCAGTTCTTCGGCAGGATCCGGGAGTTCGGCGCGCTGCTGGCGCGCTTTGGGGTGCTGGCCGAGGCCGAAGACGTGTTCCAGCTGCACCACACCGAGGTCGACCAGGCGCTGTCGGACGTGATGCTGGCCTGGGCGGCGGGCGCTCCGCCGCTCGGCGCGGCCCATTTCCGGCCCATCGTTGCTTCACGCAAGCGCATGCTGGAAGCCCTGCGCGATTGGTCACCGCCGCCCGCCCTGGGCCCGGTGCCCGAAGCGCTGAACGACCCGGCCGTGCACATGCTCTGGGGCGTCACCCAGCAGACGATCGAGGCCTGGCTGCGGCCCGACAAGGGCGCGATCCGCGGCTGCGGCGCCTCTTCCGGGATCGTCGAGGGGCCCGCCCGGGTGCTGACCGACGTCAACCAGATCGGCGAGGTCCGCGACGGCGAGATCCTGGTCTGCCCGGTGACCGCGCCGAGCTGGGCGCCGGTGTTCGGCAAGATCAAGGCGGCGGTCTCCGACATCGGCGGCTCGATGTCGCACGCGGCGATCGTCGCGCGGGAGTACGGCATGCCGGCGGTGGTCGGCACCGGCGACGCGACCAAGCGGATCAGCACCGGCCAGGTGGTGCGCGTCGACGGCGACCGCGGGATCGTCCAGGTCATCGGGTGACCCGCTTTGCGGTCGGGATCGCCGGCCTCGGCGCCGCCGATGCGGCCCGGGCGGGCGGCAAGGCGGCCGCGCTCGGCGAGCTGGCCCGCGCCGGGATGCATGTGCCGCGCGGTTACGTGGTCACCGCGGCGGCGTTCGGCCTGGCCATGGACGCGCTCGATCCGTCAGGCGCGGTCCGCGGCGCGCTCGGGGATCTGCCCGGCGACGATCTCGCGGCGATCGGTCGCGCCGCGGCCGGGCTCCGCGCCCGGATCACGGCGGCGCCGCTGCCGGCCGAGGTGGCCGCCGATATCAGCCTTGCGTACACCGAGCTCGAGGCCAGCTTCGCCGGGCTGCAGGACACCTACCTGGCGGTCCGCGGCGCGGACGCGGTGCTCGACCGGGTGCGCGCCTGCTGGGCCAGCCTGTACAACGACGAGTCGGTCGCCTACCGCCGCCGCCAGGGCATCGGCGAAGACGGCCTGGCCATGGGCGTGGTCGTGCAACGCATGCTCAGACCGCGCGCGGCCGGGGTGATGTTCACCCGCAGCCCGGTCAGCGGCGACCGTTCGGTGGTGGCGATCGAGGGAACCTGGGGGCTGGGCTCGGCGCTGGTGGCCGGCGAGGTGACGCCGGACAGCTTCACGGTGAGCAAGGTGACCGGCGAGATCACCGGGCGCCGCGTCAGTGCCAAGCTGCGGGCGCATTCCTTCATGCCGAACGGCCAGGGGATCTCCGCCCAGCCGATGCCTCCTGCCTTGCGGCGCTCCCCGTGCCTGACCGATGACGAGGCTCGCGCGCTCGCCCTGGTCGGGCGGCAGATCGAGGATCATTACGGCGTGCCCCAGGACATCGAGTGGGCGCTGCTCGGCGACAGCCCGGGCGACCCGGCCCTGCACGCCGACCCCGCGGACCGCATCGTGCTGCTGCAAAGCCGCCCGGAGACGGTCTGGGCCGCCCGCGACCGGGCGCCCATCGCCACCCCGAAGCCCCGCGCCGGCGATCACGTGCTCGCCCGGTTCAGGAGGGCTCTGTGATGGACCTCACCAACGCCGATGTCGCGGACATACTCGCGCTGCTCGACTCGCTCCCCTACGACGAGCTGGACCTGGAAACCTCGCGCTTCCGCCTCACCCTCCGCCGCACCCCGGCCGGCTGGACCCAGTCCACCCAGGTCCTGTCCGAGCCGGACCCGCTCTCCCCCGCGCCGTCAGGCCCAAAGCCAACCACGGTGATGTCACATCGGGGTGGCTATAGCCACGTCGATGTCACATCGGTGTTGCCGAGTGAGGGCGCTGAGCGGGGCGACGGCGAGGCGGATGGGACTAGTAGGGCTGAGGAGGTGGCCGGGGAAGATGAGGCTGAGGTGGCCGGGGAAGATGAGGCTGAGGTGGGCGGGGAAGATGAGGCTGAGGTGGGCGGGGAAGATGAGGCTGAGGTGGGCGGGGAAGATGGGGCTGAGGTGGCCGGGGAAGGGAGCGAAGGGCTGGTGGCGGTGCGGGCGCCGCTGCCGGGGACGTTCTACCGGGCGCCGCGGCCGGGGGCGGCGCCGTTCGCGGAGGTGGGCAGCCGGGTCGGCGCGGACACCGTGATCGGGATCGTGGAGACCATGAAGCTGATGAACCCGGTGCACGCGGGAGTGGCCGGCGTGGTCGCCGAGTTCTGCGTGGGGAACGCCGAGTTCGCGGCGCACGGCGCCACGCTGCTGCGGATCAGGACCGACTGATGATCCTGCGGCGGGTGCTGGTCGCCAATCGCGGCGAGATCGCCGTCCGCGTGCTGCGCACCTGCCAGCGGCTCGGCATCGAGACCGTGCTGGCGGTCTCGGCGGCGGACGCGGACTCGGTTCCGGCCCGGCTGGCCGACAAGACGATCGGGATCGGCGGCTCCAGCCCGGCGGAGAGCTACCTCAACGTGGCGGCGGTCGTCGCGGCCGCGGCCGCGGCGGGAGCGGACGCGATCCACCCGGGCTACGGCTTCTTGTCGGAGAACCCGCGGCTCGCGCGGGCTTGCGGGGCGGCGGGCATCGTGTTCATCGGGCCGGGCCCGGACGTGCTCGAGGCGGCCGGGGACAAACTCGCGGCGCGGATCGGGGCGGGCGGGGGCGAGACGGAGGCGCTGGCGGGGCGGATCGGGTATCCGGTGCTGGTCAAGGCGGCGGGTGGGGGCGGGGGACGCGGGCTGCGCGTGATCACGGGGCCGGGTGAGCTCGCCGGGGCGGTCGCGGTGGCCAGCGCGGAGGCGCAGGCGGCGTTCGGGGATCCGCGCGTGTACCTGGAGCGGTACGTCTCTCCCGCGCGGCACGTCGAGGTGCAGCTGCTGGGCGACGGGGAGAACGTGATCCACCTCGGCGACCGGGACTGCTCGGTGCAGCGGCGCTATCAGAAGCTCATCGAGGAGGCGCCGGCGCCGCTGCTCGGCGAGACGCTGCGGGTCGGTATCCGGGCGGCCGCCGTCGCCCTCGGCCAGCACCTGAAGTACCAGGGCCTCGGCACGGTCGAGTTCCTGGTGGACGCCGGACGGTCCGCGTTCTGGTTCCTCGAGGTGAACGCGCGCATCCAGGTGGAGCACCCGGTGACCGAGGCGGTCACCGGCCTGGACCTGGTGGCGGAGCAGATCGCGATCGCCGAGGGCCGCGGGCTCAGGCTGTCCCAGGCCGATGTCTGCCTGCGCGGCCACGCGATCGAGTGCCGGATCAACGCGGAAGACCCTGCGGCCGGGTTCCGGCCGAGCCCGGGCACCGTGACCAGCGCGGTCTTCCCGGCCGGCCCGGGCCTCCGGGTCGACACGCACATCCAGCCGGGTGCGGCGGTGCCGCCGCAGTACGACAGCCTGCTGGCCAAGCTGGTGGCGGTCGGGCCCAGCCGGGCGCAGGCGCTGGCCCGGCTGCGCGGCGCGCTGGCCCGGTGCGAGATCGGCGGGGTGGCGACCACCCTCCCGGTGCACGCGGCGCTGGCCGCGGACGCGGAGTTCGCCGCCGGGGGCGTCGAGGTGGGGTACCTGGCACGGTGGCTGGGGCGGGAAACCCGGTTCGTTAGGGATCAGCAAGATGGCTGACGTTCAGCTTGCGGATGTCTCGCTGCGGGACGGGAACCAGAGCCTGTGGGGGGCCACCGGGCTGCGCACCGAGCACATCCTGCAGATCGCCCCGGTGCTCAACCGGGCCGGGTTCCGGGCGCTGGACTTCATGTCGAGCACCGCCATGGGGGTGGCGGTGCGGACACACCGGGAGGACCCGTGGCAGCGGATCCGGCTCACCCGGGCCGCGGTCCCGGACGCGCACCTGCAGTTCATCGGCACCGGGCTGCGGTTCATCTCCTGGGAGCGGGCGCACCCTGACGTGCTGCGGCTGGTCTACGAGCGGCTGGTCGCGGCCGGGATATCGCGGTTCGTGGTGCTCGATCCGACGCACGACATGGCCGCGGTGCTGGCCAGCGCGCGGATGATCAGGCGGGCGGGCGGGGCCGAGATCATCATGGCGCTGACCTACACGATCTCGGCCGTCCACGACGACGCCTTCTACGCCGGGATCGCCGGCCAGGCCGCCGCGTCGCCGTACATCGACCGCGCCTACATCAAGGACCCCGCCGGGCTGCTGACGCCGGAGCGGGCCCGGACGCTGATCCCGGCCGTGCGGGCGCGGCTCGGCGGCAAGCCGCTTGAACTGCACGCGCACTGCACGATCGGGCTGGCGCCGCTGGTCTACCTGGCCGCGCCGGACCTGGGCGTCGAGGTGCTGCAGACCGGCTGCGGCGCGCTGGCCGACGGGACCTCGCTGCCCGACGCCGAACGCGTCGTGGCGAACCTGCGCGCGCTCGGGCACACGGTAGACGTGGACGACCGGCTGCTGGCCCGGGCGGCGCGCTACTTCGGGCGGCTGGCCGAGGCCGAGTCGCTGCCGGCCGGCCGGCCGCAGCCGTACGACGAGGCGTTCACCCGGCACCAGCTGGCCGGCGGCGTGATGACCACGCTGCGGCGGCAGCTGGCCGAACTCGGGCTCGAGACGAAGTTCGGCGCGGTGCTCGAGGAGGTGAGCCGGGTCCGGGCCGAACTCGGCTACCCGATCATGGTCACCCCGTTCCCGCAGATGGTGATGGGGCAGGCGCTGTCAAACGTGCTCGGTGCTGAGCGGTACGAGGTGGTGCCTGATCAGGTGATCAGGTACGTGCTCGGCAGTTTCGGCAGGCCGACGGCGCCGGTCGAGGAGGGGGTGCTCGACCGGATCATGGACCGGCCGCGGGCCCGGGAGCTGGCCGCCGAGCCGCCGCCGCCGTCGGTGGCCGAACTCCGCCAGCGGTTGCCGCGCGGGATCTCAGACGAGGAGTTGCTGCTGCGGTTCGCCATGCCGGCCGGGGAGGTGGACGCGATGCTGGCCGCCGCGCCACCCGCGCGGCACTACACCCCGGAGGTGCAGCCGGTGCTGCGGCTGCTGCGCGAGCTTGGCTCCCGGCCGCCGGTCTCGCGCCTCGTGGTGGACAAGCCGGGGTTCCGGCTTTCGCTCAGCAGGAATCACGCTGATGCATAGCGGGCTGGTCCTGGAGCGGCTTGGCGCCGTGCGCGGCTTCGTGTTCGACATGGACGGCACGCTGGTGCTCGGCGACCGGCCCAGGCGCGAGCCGAAGGGCGCCGGTTCCGACTGGACTGACGAGCGAGGAACGAGCGAGGAGGGAAGGAGGAACCTAAAGGGCGCCCGGAGGCGAGCGGGACAACAGAGCCTGGGGCTGCGGCCGCTGCCCGGCGCGCTGGAGATCACCCGCTGGGCGGCGGACCGCGGGCTGCCGTTCGTGGTGTTCACCAACGGGACGATGCGCTCGCCCGCGCACTACGCGCGGACCATGCGAGAGCTCGGGTTCCCGCTGCCGGACGAGGCGATGATGACGCCGGCCAGCAGCGCCGTCCGGGTCTTCACCCGCGCGAGCTACCAGCGGATCATGCTGCTGGGCGGCGAGGGCATCGCGGAGCCACTGCGGGAGGCCGGGCTGCAGGTCGTGCCGCCGGCTCCCGGGGCCGGGGCGGACGCGGTGCTGGCCGGCTGGTTCCCCGAGTTCACCATGCCCGCGCTCGAGGCCGCCTGCGACGCGGTCTGGGCCGGGGCCGAGCTGTACAGCTGCTCGCAGACCCCGTTCTTCGCGGTGGAAGGGGGCCGGGCGCTCGGCACCTCCCGGGCGATCTCCGCGATGATCTCCTCGCTCACCGGCTGCCGGGTCCAGGTGGTGGGCAAGCCGTCGCTCGCCGCGCTGCGCAGCGCGGCGGACCGGATCGGCGCCCGGCCGGATCGGCTGGCCGTGGTCGGCGACGACCCCGAGCTCGAGGTGCCGATGGCGCACCGCGGCCGGTCACTGGCCATCGCGGTCGGCACCGGCCTGGGGGCCTCGTCATCCTACGACGACCTGCCCGCGTCGCGCCGGCCGCACCTGCATGTTCGGGGGGTGGACGAGCTGCTGGCGATCTGCGAGGAAGGGCTGGAATAGATGGCGGTTTTCGTCCTGGTCCACGGTGCCTGGGGTGGCGCGCACGGCTTCCGCAAGGTCCGCGGCCCGCTCCGGGCGGCCGGGCACGAGGTCTTCACGCCGAGCCTCACCGGCGTCGGTGAGCGCGTCCACCTCACCAGCCCGCAGGTGTGCCTGACGACCCACGTCACCGACGTCGTCAACACCGTCCTGTACGAGGATCTGCACGGCATCGTGCTCCTCGGCTTCTCCTACGGGGGCTTCGTGATCACCGGGGCGCTGGAGCACATCGGCGACCGGGTGCGGCACCTGGTCTATCTCGCCGCCTTCGTGCCCGGTGACGGCGACCGGGCAGGCGCCACCGCCGGGGGGAGGGCCGGCCCCGGCGCGATCGAGGCCGGCCGCGACTGGCTGGTGCCGCCGCCGGCCCGCGAGTTCGACGACCCGGCCGAGGCGGCATGGGAGAACGCGCGGCGCACGCCGCAGCCGGCCGGCTGCTTCA
>WNGP01000179.1_pt1 | contig 45717 bp, 38 predicted proteins | sample 5407671 | NCBI WGS metagenome assembly WNGP01 (sample SAMN13153381, study PRJNA577476) | soil metagenome | isolation source: 40 cm soil or saprolite under Garry oak tree replicate 2 | place: USA:California | collected 2016-06-15 | reverse complement strand
GCCGGTCAAATATGTGGGCGAAGCAATCGGGGTTGCTTCGCGATCGCTCGATCAGGTCCGCGTCACTGAGCTCCTCAGCCTGCGCGGCGCGATCCTCGGTAAGCACGCGTTACGTCGCTTCATTGCGGGTGGCTCCCGTGTCATGTCGCTCATGCCCATACTCACCCGCTGGCCCGCCGCGAGTTGCACGTTCACGGCCGCGGTATCCCGCCCGCCCGCGCGTAGAGTTCAGCCATGGCAGAGATTCACGCCGCCCGCCGGGAGCGCGCGCAGCAGAAGATCGCCGAGGTCGGCGCCGACGCGGCCCTGATCACCTCCGGTCCGAACGTCCGCTACCTCACCGGCCTGGCCAGCTCCAACGCCGCGCTGCTGCTGGCCGCCGACGGCACGGCGGTGCTGGCGACGGACTCCCGGTACACGCTGGCCGCCCAGCGGGATTGCCCCGACCTCGAGCTGATCACCGAGCGGTTCGTCGAGCCGCGGCTGGCCGCGGAGATGACCAGCCGGGCCCTGCGCACCGTGGCGTTCGAGGCGCACGAGATGTCGGTCGAACGCCACCAGGAGCTCGCGGCGAAGGCCGGGGGAGTCACCACGGTCCCGTTCGGCCGGAAAATCGAGGAGCTGCGGACGGTCAAGGATCCGTCCGAGCTCGAGCTGCTCGCGACCGCCTGCCGGATCACCTGCCAGGCCATCGCCGACGTGTTTTCGCTGATCAGGCCCGGCCTGACCGAACGCCACCTGGCGGCGGCGCTGGACGCGCGGATGGCCGAGCTCGGCGCCGAGCGGCCGGCCTTCGACACCATCGTGGCCAGCGGGCCGAACGGCGCGATCCCGCACCACGCGCCGACCGACCGGCCGCTGCGCCGCGGCGACCTGATCACGATGGATTTCGGCGCGCTGTACGGCGGCTACCACGCGGACATGACCCGCACCGTGGCGCTCGGCGAGCCCGCCGGCTGGCAGCGGGAGATCTACGAGCTGGTCGCGGCGGCGCAGCGGGCCGGCCTGGACGCCGCCCGGCCGGACGCCGACGTCGGCGACGTGGACGCCGCCGCCCGCGACCTGATCCGCGACGCCGGGCACGGCGACCATTTCCAGCACGGGCTGGGCCACGGCGTGGGGCTGGAGGTACACGAGGCGCCGACGATCGGGTACGCCAGAACGGGTAAACTCGCTAGCCGGGTTCCAGTCACCGTCGAGCCAGGTGTCTACCTACCCGGCCGGGGCGGTGTCCGGATCGAGGACGTCCTGGTTGTGGGGGCCGGCGGGACGGGCCTCCTCACGACTACGACGAGAGAACTTCTCGTTCTTTAACCTGGAGACAGAACGTGGCCACCACGAATGACCTGAAGAACGGCATGGCGCTGAACCTCGACGGGCAGCTCTGGACCGTTGTCGATTTTCAGCATGTCAAGCCGGGCAAGGGCGGCGCCTTCGTGCGCACCAAGCTGAAGAACATCCTGTCGGGCAAGGTCGTCGACCGGACCTTCAACGCCGGCGTCAAGGTCGACGTGGCCAACGTGGACCGGCGCGAGATGCAGTACCTGTACCGCGAGGGCGCCGACTTCGTGTTCATGGACACGCAGGACTACGACCAGCCGCGGGTGCCCGCGTCCGTGGTCGGCGACGCGGCGAACTACCTGCTCGAGGAGCAGACCGTCACGGTGGCCTTCAACGACGGCACCCCGCTGTACGTCGACCTGCCGGCCGCGGTCGAGCTCACCATCAGCCAGACCGACCCCGGCGTACAGGGCGACCGCTCCACCGGCGGCACCAAGCCGGCCACCCTGGAGACCGGCGCGACCGTCCAGGTGCCGCTGTTCATCGCAACCGGCGAGAAGATCAAGGTTGACACCAGGACCGGCCAGTACCTCGGCCGCGCCTGATGAGCCCAGGACTGACGGGCACTGTGTTTTCCCCGCCAGCGCCCCTTTGGCTCGGTTATGCCGCCCGCCCGTAGCAAGGCGCGCAAGCGGGCGCTGGACATCCTCTTCGAGGCCGAACTGCGCGGCCTGCCAGTCCTTGAGCTGCTCGCCGAGCGCATCACCATGGGCAGCCCGCCGGTGCCGCCCTACGCCGCGGACCTGGTCCGCGGCGTGACCATGTACTCGGCCCGGATCGACGAGCTGCTCTCGGAGTACGCCGAGGGATGGACCCTGGACCGGATGCCCGCCGTGGACCGGAATGTGCTGCGGATCGGCGTCTACGAGCTGCTCTGGGCCGATGACGTGCCGGACGGCGTCGCGATCAGCGAGGCCGTGCTGCTCGCCCGCGACCTGTCCACCGATGCCTCGCCCGCGTTCGTCAACGGCCTGCTGGCCCGCATCGCCGAACTCAAGCCCTCCCTGCAGCTCTGACCCGCCGCCTGCCTCAGCGAGGGCTGGGTCAGGGCTGGGCGAAGCGGATGCGCAGGCCGAAGCGGTGCAGGACCCGGACGAACCAGAACGCGGAAAGGAACGTGCCTGCGACCACGCCGCCGATGGTGAAGGCGGTGGTGAGCAGCAGGAACACCTTGACCGTCTCGATGGCCATCAGCACGGCCAGGCCCACTGTGGTCACGAAGAAAATGCCGGCCCACAGCCAGGTCGCGCCCTGGAAGAACCGGTGCAGCCCGGGGTGGTGAGCCGACGGCTGACGCAGCGCGACGACCTCGGCGGCCAGCTGGGCGACCAGCGGCTTGCGGGTCGGCGCGGTCCGCGCGAACAGCACGCACAGGCCCAGGTTGGCCAGCGGGAACTGGAGCAGGAAGAACAGCACGCTGCCGGTGATGATGACCACGGCCGTCTGCAAGGTGAGGACCAGGGCCGAGATCGTGAGCAGGCTGGGGACGCTGCGGGTGAGGACCTTGCGGCCGACCACGGTCAGCCAGACCACGCCGGTCGCAGCCAGCATGCCCGCGTTCCGGCCGCCCAGGTGGGTGCCGGCGAAGTACCCCGCGACGGGCAGGCCGAGCGATTCGGCCAGATTCCATCCCGCGGTCAGCATCAGCCGCCAGGGGCGTGGCAACTCGAGGTGCTCAGCCATGGCGAAGAGCATACGGTGGCCGGCTGCAGCCGCGCTGGAATTGCCGGCAGGTGGCGCAAAGAAGAGTCTGAGAGTTCCGCACGGCTGTATAACGTAAGGCTGGTCACGTAAGTTCACTGGCCGGGAACGGAAAGTAATCGTGGCCACCACCACGGTGACCGGCACTAGATTGGACTCCTGGAAGGAGGCTGGCGTGGCGGCAGACTTCAGGCGCGACGGCGTCCGCTTCTCCCTGGTCTGGGATGTGCTGCGCGAAGTCGTCTCGGCCCGGGTGGCGGAGACCGGCAGGCAGGCGCTGGACATCATCGACGTGGGCGGGGGGACCGGCGGGCTGGCGGTGCCGTTCGCCGCCCTGGGACACAACGTCACCGTGGTCGACCCGAGCCCGGACGCGCTCGCGGCGGCGCAGCGGCGGGCCGCCGAGGCGGGCGCGCGGCTGACCGCGGTACAGGGCGAGGCCGCCAGCCTGGACAGCGTGGCCGGCCCGAAGGCGGCGGACCTCGTCATCTGCCATAACGTGCTGGAATACGTCGACTCGCCGGCCGACGCGATGACCGCGATCGCCGCCGTGCTCCGGCCGTCCGCCACGGTGAGCGTGCTCGCGGCGAACGCGGTGGCGGCGGTCCTGCACCGGGCCCTGGCCGGCCGGTTCACCGAGGCCCGCCAGCTGCTCGAGGCGGAGGGCGCGGCCGGGACCCCGCGGCGGTTCACGCTGCCGGCCCTGACGGCGCTGATCGAGGGGGCCGGGCTGCGCGCCGGGGAGGCGCACGGGGTGCGCATCTTCAGCGGGCTGGTGCCCGGCGCACTGCTCGACGGGGACGCGGGCGGGGCCGGCGGGACCGAGGCGCTGCGCGCGCTGGAGGCGGCCGCCGCGGCTACCCCGCCGCTGCGGGACATCGCGGCGCACCTGCACCTGCTCGGCCATCGCTGACCGTCATGGACGCCGGCGCAGGTCCCCCAGACGCGGATCCCGACGACACCGGCTGTCCCATCCTGCACGTGGACATGGACGCGTTCTACGCGAGCGTGGAGATCAGGGACCGGCCCGAGCTCGCGGGCCTGCCGGTCATCGTCGGCGGGACCAGCGGCCGGGGCGTCGTGCTCTCCGCGTCGTACCAGGCCCGGGCGTTCGGGGTGCGCTCGGCGATGCCGGTGGGCCGGGCGCAGCGGATGTGCCCGCGGGCCGTGTTCGTCGCGCCCAGGCACCGGGTGTACGCCGCCGTGTCCAGGGAGGTCATGGCGATCTTCGGCGCGGTCACGCCGGACGTGGAGCCGCTCGCGCTCGACGAGGCCTTCCTCGACGTCTCCGGCGCGCTGCGGCGGCTCGGCCCGCCCGCCGCGATCGCCCGGCACATCCGCGCCCTGGTCGCCGCGCAACAGGGCATCACCTGCTCGGTCGGGGTCGCGCCGACCAAGTTCGTGGCCAAGATCGCGTCGGCCCGCTGCAAGCCGGACGGGCTTCTCGTGGTGCCCCGCGCGGGCGTGCTCGACTTCCTGCACGCGCTGCCGGCCTCGGCGCTGTGGGGCGTGGGGGAGCGGACCGGGGAGGTGCTGGCCCGGCTGGGCCTGCGCACGGTGGCTGACATCGCGCACACCCCGCTAACCACGCTGCAGCATGAGCTGGGGGTCGCGCAGGGCTCGCACCTGGCCGCGCTGGCCTGGGGCCGGGACGAGCGCCGGGTGACGCCGCACGTACCGGAGAAGAGCATCGGGGCCGAGGAGACCTTCGCCGCCGACATCGACGACCCGGAACGGATCAGGCGGGAGCTGCTGAAGCTGTCCGGGCGGACGGCGCACAGCCTGCGGGCGGGCGGCTTCGCGGCCCGGACGGTGTCGGTCAAGCTCCGGCTGGCTAGCTTCAAGACGATGACGCGATCCCGGACTCTCCCCTACCCGACTGACGTGGCTCATGAGATTTACGCCACAGCCTGCGCGCTGTACGAGTCCGCTGGTCTGGACCACGGCGCGCGGCTGCGGCTGGTCGGCGTCCGGCTCTCCGGCCTGGTTACCGCGGTCGGCGCGAATGCCCAGCTGACGTTCGATGACCGGCCCGTCGGCTGGCGGGAGGCGGAGCGGGCGGTCGACAAGATCGCCAGCCGGTTCGGGGCCAGCACGGTCCGGCCGGCGGCCTTGGTCGAGGACCCGGAGCGCCCAGCTGACGGCGCTTTCTGACCTGCTGGGGGGTCCACCCTACCCAGCGGCGTGTCAACGCTCGTATTCTGGAAATTGAACCGGGTATGTGGGGTGAAGGGTCACCGCACACGTGCCGGGCGCAAGGTTTTTATGGGAGGCGTCGTGCCGCTCTCTGAACACGAGCAGCGCCAGCTAGAGCAGATCGAGCAAGCGCTCTATAGGGAGGATCCGAAGTTCGGGCGTCTCGTGCGCTCAAGCGACCCGCGGGTGCACTATAAGCGCAAGCTGGCGCAGGCCCTCATCGGCGTCGTCGCCGGTGCCGGCCTGCTCGCGGCCGGGGTAGTCACCCACCGCGTGTACCTCGAGGCGGCCGGGGCGGCGATCGCGCTGCTGTCCCTGGTGTGGACGATGGTCAGCTGGCGGCGCCACGCGGCCCGGGTCCAGCCCGCGCGGGCCAAGGCCAAGGCCAAGGCCAAGGCCAAGGCGAAGGCGCAGGTCCGGTCCGCTCCCGGCCGTCCGCGGCAGACCAGACGGGCCCGGATGATGGAGCGGATGGAAGAGCGGTGGCGTCGCCGGCAGGAGGGCGACCGCAGGATGTAGCGGCCCGCGCCTGACTTGGCCAGCACCGAACTGGCCGGCACCCCGGAACCACGCGCCCAGCGAGTACCCGTTACATCGCGCCTGGCATCGGCACGCCCGCGTGCGGCACCTTCATCGTGCGCGGCGCCGGGATGTGAGTGCGGCGGCGCGGTCGGGAATCCGTGTGGCGGTCTCGGCGAGGGCGGTCATCATCGAGGCGGGGAAGACGGCCGCGCGCCAGCGGGTCGAACGGCGGGCGCTGGCGGCCAGCCCGCGGCGGGCGGCGGTGCCGTCCCGGCGCAGGTGATCTGACCCGCCGGGGCGGGCGGCGTAGCTGGCGCGCTCTTCGGCCAGGGCCAGCCGGGTGACGGCCGTGGCCGCGGGTTCGGGCAGCGTGGTGGTGACGCGGGCGGCCAGGGTGCGAGGTGGCTCGCTGGGCCGGCTGGTGACGCCGAAGTCGGCGAGGTCGTCGTGGAATTCGCGCCAGGCGGCGTGGGCGCGGCTGGTGTCGTCGCCGGCCCGCACCCACCGCCAGCGGCGCAGGGCCAGGCGGAACACGGCCGGGGTGATCAGGGCGAAGGCAGCGGTCGCGCCGAACGCGATGCCCACGGTGGCCCAGCCGACGCCGAGGTTCAGGCCGGCGGTGCGGGCCATCAGCCGGTACAGGGCCAGGGCGACCAGCCCGCCCGCGACGACGGTTACCAGGACGGCGGTCGCGGTGAGGGGCCGGCGGCGCCTAATGGCATCCGGGTGGCCGGCCAGTGCCCGCTGGGCCGGCGGGGCCACGATCGCGATCAGGGCGAGGGCCAGCACCAGCGCCGCGATCACGGCCAGCGCGACCGCCGTCCACGGCGTGGCGGCCCGCCCGGCCGCCGGGCCCGCCGCCGCCCCGCCGGCGCCCGGCCGGGTGGTCCGGCCGAGCCCGTTGCCGGGCGGAGGGGTCTTGACGCCGTTCGCCCCCGTGGTCTCCTTGACGATCGGGTCGGGGCTGAGCTGGCCGTGCCCCGCACCGCCGGTCATGTAGTTCGGGGTGTTCGCCGTGCCCTGGCCGGCCGGCGTGGGCTCGAAGCGGATCCAGCCCAGGCTCGGGAAATACACCTCGGTCCACGCGTGCGCGTCGGTGTTCTTGACCTCGTAACTGCCGTTCCTGAGCCGGTTCCCGCCGGTGTAGCCGACCACGAACCTGGCCGGGATGCCGAGCATGCGGGTCAGCACGGTCATCGCGTACGCGTACTGCACGCAGAAGCCGCTCTTGGCCTTGGTCAGGAAGCTCACCAGGTTCGCCGCGCTGCTCAGCTGGGGCGCGGCCAGGCTGTAGATGAACTGCGTGCCCGAGAGCCAGGTGGCCAGCGCGTTCACCTTGCCGAACTCGGTGGTCTGGCCGGCCGTGTTGTTGTCCGCCAGTTTTTTCAGCGCGGTCGTCCGGTACGCCGGGGGCAGCCGCAGGTCCGGGGCCAAGGCGGGCGTCTTCACCAGCCCGGGCACCGCCGCTAGCTGCCTCTGGCTCGGATCCACCACCACGCTCGCCACCGAGTAGGATCGGCCGACGATGGAGTCGCTGCTGGAATACACCATGAGATCGGGATCGGCCAGCCACTTTCCCGGCGCGTAAACCTGGATGGCCGGATAGGGCAGCGGCAGGAACGTCGGCTGCGAGCCCGGGCTGGGGAAGGCCTTGCTGACGGAGACCGATGTGGTCACCGTCTGGGTCGTCGTGGTGTCGGTCAGGCCCTGAGGGCCGGGGATCGAGCTGATCTGCACCGCGTGGGCGGAATAGTCGTCCACCTGCCAGCCCGAGTCGCCCAGCGTGTCGAACACGTACTGCCTGAAGTACTCCGCGTCGTTGGCCTGCTGAGACGCCGACGCGTTGGTCGTGTAGGTGAACATCGTGCGCTGCTGGCTCTCGTGCAGCTGCGTGACGGTCTGGGACAAGGCGCTCGGCAGCGACAGACCGACGCCGACTCCGCCGCGGCCGCCGATGCCCGGGCCGGAGGAGAACAGCTTGCTCGGGTGCAGGCCGGGCACGATCAGCGGCGCGCACAGGGCCAGGACGATGGAGGCGAGCCCGACCCGGCGGCCCGCCGCGGCCAGCGTCCGGGTGTCCGGGCCCGGCCTGCGCCCGCGGACCTGGCGCGACGCTCCGGACCGCCCGTCCCCGTCAAAGGCCCCGTCAAAGGTCCCGCCGTCAGCGGTCCCGCCATGCCGCGGCGCCGAGCGCCACAGCGAGACCAGGCGGCCCCAGACCCGGATCCGTTCCCGCCCGTCAGCGCTGAGCATGGCCAGGTATCCGGCCCCGCCCAGGCAGAACACCACGCCGGTGGTGAACTCGTCGTGCGAGGCGTTCATCGTGACCGGCACGGTGAACAGGACGAGTAGCGGCAGGCCGGCCAGCGCGGTGGACCGCAGCCGCACCGCGATCAGGTCGGCCAGCACCGCGGTGATGCCCACCCCGCCGGCGGCCAGCAGCAGCAGGCCAGGCAGGTTCGGCGCCGGCGGGGCGTACCTGTTCGCGTCGTGTATGCCGGTGCCCGCCAGGTCCCATAGCCGGGTGAGCGCGCCCGCCGTCGGGATCACGAGCAGCAGCGAGTGCCGGACCTCGAAGATCAGGTTCAGGTACAGCACCAGGCCCGCGACGCTGGCCACCAGGCAGGCCGGCACCGGCAGCGTGCGCAGCCGGGTCAGTGCTCCGGTCGCCGCGACGGCGATCACTGCGCCGGCCCCGATCACGAACCACAGGGTGCTGGTGAACAGGGGCAGCAGGACGGTGGAGGTCAGCACGCAGGCCACCGCCGTCGTCACCGTCATCCGGCCGTTCAGCGTCATCGCTGGTCACCTCCCAGACCGCCGACCGGCAGCGGCCGGTCGGCAGGACGGTGCAGCTGCTGCCAGGCGTCGGCGAGCGGCGTGCTCGCGCTGGCCACCGCGATCCGCCAGCCCGCGGCCGACAGGATCTCCGCCGTCCGCGCCGTGTCCTCGGCGATCCCGTCGGATGCCCACGCGGAGACGGCGAGCACCAGCGCCATGGCGGGGGCGTTGCCGCGCCTGCTCGCGGCCAGCTGGCTGGCGTCGTCCGCGGACAGTCGGCCGATCACAGCGATCAGCTGACCGCCCGCGCTGGCCAGCGCGGACGTGCCGGTCCGGAAGCCGGCGGCCTGCGACGGGGTGATGACCGCGAGCATGTCGAGCAGGGTGTCCTGGAAGGTGCCGCGCGGGGCGATCTCGCCGGCCTCGGTGATGAGCCTGGCCCGGAAGCCCTCGCCGGACAGGTGCGCGCCGATCGAGGCCGCCGCGCTCACCGCGAACTCGAACGTCGAGGCGGGTCCGCTGCCCGAATGCGCCGAGCGCCGGGTGTCGAGGAACACCGACGCGCTGTTGCGCCACTGGTGTTCCTCGCGGCGCACCATCAGCTCGCCGTATCTCGCCGTCGACTTCCAGTGCACCCGGTGCAGGCTGTCCCCGTCCTCGTACACCCGCGGGGCGGCGTCGTCCTCGCCGACGGCTGAGATCGTCCGCATCCCGCCGTCGCCTTCGCCGAGCCAGCTGCTCTGCGCGGTGGCCCGCGGCAGCGGGTAGATCTTCGGCGTGACCACGAGCGTGCTGGTCGTGCTGAACGACCGGCTGATCTCTACCAGGCCGAACGTGTCCGCGACCCGGACCCGGAGCGGGCCGATGGTGAACTTGCCCCGGGTGTCCGAACGGATCTGGTAGCTGAACTCCCGGTGGCCGCCGGGCTCGATCTCGTCGAGCACGAACCGCGGCCTGCTGCCCAGCGTGTACGGGGTGACGTCCTCGGCCAGCAGCACGCTGGTACGCAGCCGCGACACGTTCTCCATCCGCGCGGTCACCGTGGTGGGCTGGCCTGCCGGGATCCGCGGTGGATCCAGCCTGCGGGCGCAGGCCAGCCGGTACCGGGACCGGCGGGCAATCAGCGCGGACACCGCTGGCAGGATGACCAGTAGGGCGCCGACGCGGACCAGATCGGGTTCCGGTATGGCCAGGCCGCAGACCATGGCCGCGCCGCCGGCGGCCATGAACGACCGGCCCCGCGTGGTCAGCGAGCTGAACAGCCCACGCATGGCTCTCCTCCTAGCGCCACGCCCTGCTGCTTTCCCGGCCGGCTTACCGTCTGGGCAGGGGCAGCTGGGCGACGATCCGGTCCACCACCTGCTCGGGCAGGTGCCGCTCTACGATGGCCTCCGCCGTGGGCAGCAGCCGGTGCGCGAGCACCGGCCTGGCCAGCCGCTGCACGTCGTCCGGGATCACGTAGTCCCGCCCGTCCAGCGCGGCCCAGGCCCGGCTGGCGCGGAGCAGGTGCAGGGTGGCCCGAGGTGACGCGCCGAGGCGCAGCTCGGGCGACGTCCTTGTCGCGTTGGCCAGGCTGATGATGTAGTCCTTGACCTGGTCGGACACCAGCACCTTGCGTACCGCGACCACCAGTTCCTGCACGTCGCTCGCTCGCGCCACCGGCCTGAGCTGGTCCAGCGGCGAGGTGCCGCCGTGCGTGTCGAGCATGTCCCGCTCGGCGGCGGGCAGCGGGTAGCCGAGGGAGATGCGCGCGGTGAACCGGTCCCGCTGCGCCTCGGGCAGCGGGTAGGTGCCTTCCATCTCCACCGGGTTCTGGGTGGCGATCACCATGAACGGCTCCTGCAGGGAGTACGTGGTGCCGTCCACCGTCACCTGGCGTTCTTCCATGGACTCGAGCAGCGCCGACTGGGTCTTGGGGGAGGCCCGGTTGATCTCGTCGCCGAGGACGATGTTGGCGAACACCGGCCCCGGCCTGAACTCGAAGTCGCGGCGCTCCTGGTTGTAGGCGCTCACGCCGGTGATGTCGCTGGGCAGCAGGTCCGGCGTGAACTGGACCCGCCGCACGGTGCCGTCGATCGCCCGGGCCAGGGCCTTGGCCAGCATCGTCTTGCCCACCCCGGGCACGTCCTCGATGAGCAGGTGCCCCTCGGCGAGCAGCACGGCCAGGGTGAGCTGGATGGCGTCGCGCTTGCCCTCGATCACGGTCTCGATCGCCTTGCCGATCCGCCGGGCCGCCGGGACTAGATCATCGATCGGGCTCCCCGTTTGCCGTCCGGTGTCCAGTACCACATGGCCTCCTCGAAGGCGCTGGCGCGCACCACCAGCCAGCCGGACGTCCCGTCAGTGAGCGCTCCCCGCCTAGCTGCCGTACCGCTACAGTACGTCTTTCTTCGCCAAACGCGCGACGCAGGCGAAGCTTCTACATCAAAAACGGGCTCCCACCCGACGGGGTTCATCCGGCCTTCGGCCCTCCACCTTGCTCCACCTCTTCCTCCACTCCGCTCCACCTCGCCTACCTGCTGCTTCAGTGGGGGCGAGGGCTCAATCACGGCGTTTTAGGCGTTGACGGTGGGGAAATGTGGGGTACAGTGGAGCACGGTGGAGGATAGGCGGCGGGAGGTGAGCACCTGTGTTCCTCGGTACTCACGCCCCCCGGCTTGACGAGAAGGGCCGGCTGATCCTGCCCGCGAAGTACCGAGAAGAGCTCGCTGGGGGAGTGGTGATCACCAAGGGGCAGGAGCGCTGCCTGTACGTCTTCCCGCAGGAGGAGTTCACCCGCATCACCGAGGCGCTGCGTACGGCGCCGGTGACGGCCAAGTCGGTCAGGGACTACAGCCGGGTCTTCTTCGCCAGCGCTTCGGACGAGCTGCCCGACAAGCAGGGTCGGATCACCGTTCCGCCCGCCCTGCGCGCCTACGCCGGGCTGCAGCGGGACTGCGTGGTGATCGGCGCGAACACCCGGCTGGAGATCTGGGACACGCAAGCGTGGGAAACCTACCTCGCCGCGCAGGAGGACTCGTTCGCCGAAGCCGCCGAGGAGGTGCTCCCGGGAATCCTGTAGCCCTCACGCGCCGGCCCCCATCCGCCGCTCCCTGCTGGCATCACTTCCCCGGTGCCAGCCGGCAGCGCGAGCGGATGGGGCCGGCCGAGGGAGGCAATAACCACCGCCATGACCAAGAAGACCAGGGAGGGACACGTGGACAGGGCTCTGCACGTACCGGTGCTCGCCGGCCGTGTCACCGCCCTGCTCGCGCCCGCCCTGGCCGCCGACGGCGCGGTGCTCGTCGACGCCACCCTGGGCCGGGCCGGTCACGCCCGCGCGCTGCTCGAGGCCTGCCCCGGCCTGCTCCTGGTCGGCATCGACGCCGACGTGGCCGCGATCGAGCAGGCCGGCGAGCTGCTCGCCCCCTACGCCGCCCGGGTCACGCTGGTGCATGCCAGGTACGACGAGATCCCGGCCATCCTGGCCGCCGTTACCGAGAGCGGGACGATCGGGCCGGACCGCGTCATGGGCCTGCTGTTCGACCTGGGCGTGTCCTCGCCGCAGCTCGACGACCCCGGGCGGGGCTTCGCCTACGCCCAGGACGCCCCGCTTGACATGCGGATGGACCAGACCAGGCCGCACACCGCCGCCGACGTCGTCAACGGCTACCCGGCCGCCGAGCTCGCCCGCATCCTGCACGAATACGGCGAGGAGCGGTTCGCGCGGCGGATCGTCGACGCCGTGGTCCGCGAGCGCGCCCGGGCCCCGATCACCTCGACTCAGCGGCTGAGCGCCATCGTCAAGGACGCGATCCCCGCGGCCACCCGGCGCACCGGGGGCAACCCGGCCAAGCGGACCTTCCAGGCCCTGCGGATCGAGGTGAACGACGAACTCGGGACGCTGCGCCGCGCGCTGCCCGCCGCGCTGGACGCGCTGGCCGTCGGCGGCCGCGTCGTGGTGCTGGCCTACCACTCGCTCGAGGACCGCATCGTCAAGCGGGAGCTCGTGCGGCTATCCACCGACCAGACGCCGCCCCGCCTGCCCGTGCCCGCGAACGCGGCCACGCCGCAGTTCCGCCTGCTCACCAGGGGCGCCGAACGCCCCGACAGCGAAGAAGTCACCGGCAATCCGCGCGCGGCCTCCGCCCGGCTGCGGGCCGCGGAGCGCATCAGGCACGCAGCATGACCCGAGGGGGTCGAGAAAATGGCGACTGACACGATCCGGCCGAGGGGGCCCGGAGGGGCCAGGGGGGCCAGGGGGGTACGGGGGGGCGGGCAGCCCCCCCGTGACCGGGGGGTTCCGGGGGGTCGCTCCCCCGGGCTAACACAGCCGCGCCCGGTCACCGCCCCGCGCCACACCCGTCCGGTCACCGCGCCTGAAACCGGCCCCAGAACCGGCCCCAGAACCGGGGCACCCACCAGGCCAGCCGCGGCCAGGTCGCGGTCCCGCTCGCCGCGGATGCCGTTCATCCTGCTGCTCGTCGGGCTGCTCGGCGGCGCCCTGGTCTCGCTGCTGGTGATCAGCACCACCCTCGCCCAGGGGGCGTTCCGGATCACGAACCTGCAGCAGCAGAACGCCAGCCTGGTCCACCAGGAGCAGACCCTCACCAACGAGGTCGCGCAGGCCGGGAACCCGGCCGTGATCGCCAGGGAAGCTCGGCAGCTCGGCATGCGGCCGAACCCCCACCTGGGCTTCATCGACCTGAAAACCGGGAAGATCGTCACCGGCAAGCCGTCCAGCGCCGAGGCCGCGATCAGCGTTCCCGGGTACACCCCGTGACGCCACAGGACCCTAACCGCAGGCCGCAGACCAACCGCCGGGACGACCGGCGCCCCCGGGGGTCCCCGCCGCGCGGTGTTAACCCGGGGGGGCGACCCCCCGGAACCCCCCGATCACGGGGGGGCTACCCGCCCCCCCGTACCCCCCCGGCGGCCCGTTCGGCCCTGATGACCGGGGAACGGCGCCCGGCCCGGCCCAGAAACCGCCTGGCTGCCCGCGGTGACCCGGCCCGGCGGCTCGGCGTCACCCTGCTCGCCATCATCTTCATGCTGTCGCTGTTCGCGGGCCGCCTGGTCCAGCTGCAGGCCATGGAGTCGGGCAACTACCGCAAGCTGGCGTCACACGAGCGGGGGGGGGACAAGACCATCGCGCTTCCCGCGCTTCGCGGCAGCATCACCGGCGCCAACGGGCAGGTACTGGCGATGACCGTGGCCACCTACCTGGTAGGCGCCGACCCGACGCAGATCCCGGCGGCCAAGCTGGAGAATGCCGCCGACGCGCTGGCCGGCCCGCTCGGCATGACGTCGGCCGCGGTCCTCGGCCTCCTGGAGCACCCGACCTCACGGCAGTACGTGGTGCTGGCCAGGGGCGTGTCCGCGCAGGCCAGCAGCCAGATCACGGCGATGGGCCTGCCCGGTATCCGCCAGAAAGCCAGCTACGCACGGTCCTATCCCGAGGGCAGCGTCGCGGCCAACATCGTCGGCTTCACCGGCAGCCGCAACGGCGTCCTGACCGGCGGGGCCGGCCTGGAGCTCCAGGACAACGCGCTGCTGGCCGGCCGGCCGGGCAGCGAGCAGTCGCAGATCGGCACCGACGGCCAGCAGATCCCGCTCGCAGGCAGCCGGAACGAGCCGGTGGTGAACGGCAGCAGCCTGCGGCTGACCATCGTCCCGGCGCTGCAGTACGCGGCCGAGCAGGCCTGCGCCAACCAGGTCAAGAAGACCAAGGCGGATAACTGCACCGTGGTGATCATCCAGCCGGGCACCGGCGACGTGCTGGCCATGGCGCAGTACCCGACGTACAACCCGTCGGACGTCACCGACGTGAACCGGACCGCCAACCTCGCGGTGCAGGCCCAGTTCCAGCCGGGTTCCACGGCCAAGGTGATCACCGCCTCGGCCGCCCTCGAGCGCGGCGGCCAGACGCCGATGAGCGCCTACAACATCCCGTACCAGATCCGCCGGGGCGGCCAGTACATCCACGACGCCGAATGGGCGCCGGGCGAGCGGTACACGATCGCGGGCATCATCGCGCACTCCTCCAACATCGGCATGTCCCAGGTCGCCGCCCACATCAGCGAGCAGACGCAGTACGACTACCTGCGGGCGTTCGGCCTCGGCCAGCCGACCGGCATCGGCCTGCCGAACGAGAGCGCGGGCGACCTGCCGCCGGTGTCGCAGTGGTACGGGGACACCCGGTACACGCTGGCGTTCGGGCAGGGCGTGGCCACGACCGCGATCCAGATGGCCGAGGTGTACGCGACGATCGCCAACGGCGGCGTCCGGGTGCGGCCGACCCTGATCGAGGGCACCACCAACTCGGCCGGAAAGTACACCCCGGCCGCGCCGTCGCCGTCGCACCGGGTCATCCAGGCCAAGACGGCGCATGAACTGCTGCAGATCCTGCAGCAGGTGCCGGCCATCGACGAGGCGGGCAACCAGCCGTGGGGGATCATCCCCGGTTACGCGATCGCCGCCAAGACCGGAACCTCCCAGGAGTCCAACGGAACCTGCGCGCTGTGCGTGCACGGATCGAGCTTCATCGGCATCGCCCCGGGCGACAACCCGCAGCTCGTGGTCTCGGTGAACGTGCAGAACCCGCGCAAGGGCGGCTATTTCGGCGATGTCGTGGCCGGCCCGGTGTTTTATCAGGTCATGAAGGACGCGCTCGCCACGCTGCAGATCATGCCGGACGGGGCCACACCTGCGAAGGTACGCCTGACAGCGCCGTGATGGAGGTACCCTCAGCCCGTGGCGATCCGTCCCGCGTCCCGGCAGCAGCGGCCGCTGTCCGCGCTCAGCACGCTGCTCGGCGTCCGGCTGGTCGCCGAGCGACATTCACTTTCCCCGAACGACCTGGGTTTCCTGTCCGGGCTCACCCTCGACTCCCGCTCGGTGGAACCCGGTGACCTGTACGTCGCCCTGCCCGGGGCGCGGGTGCACGGGGCGGCGTTCTGCGCGGACGCGGTGGCGGCCGGGGCGGTCGCGGTGCTGACCGATCCTGACGGCCGGGCCCGCGCGCTGGCCAGCGGGGTGCCGGTGTTCGTGCTCGCGGACCCGCGCGCCCGGCTGGGTGAGATCGCCTGCTGGGCGTATGGCGACCCGTCGAGCCGGCTGCGGCTCATCGGCGTGACCGGGACCAGCGGTAAGACCACGAGCACCTACCTGATCGAGTCCGGGCTGCGCGCGGCCGGGCACCGGACCGGCCTGGTCGGCGGGGTCGAGCTCCGGATCGGGCAGGAGCGGCTGGCCAGCTCGCTGACCACCCCGGAGGCACCCGACCTGCAGGCGCTGTTCGCGGTCATGGAGGAGCGCGGGGTGACCGCCGCGGCGATGGAGGTGTCGAGCCACTCGCTGGCCCTGGGCCGGGTCGGGGGTACCAGCTTCGACGTGGCCGTCTTCACCAACCTGTCGCAGGATCACCTCGACTTCCACGAGAACCTGGAGGACTACTTCCGGGCCAAAGCGTCGCTGTTCATGCCTCCGGAGCGGTCGTCCCCACGGGCCAGCACCGTCATAGGCGTGGTGAACATCGACGACAAGTACGGGCGCAGGCTCGCCTCGTCGGCGCCCGTGCCGGTGACCACGTTCTCGGCCGCCGGCAACGACGACGCGGACTGGCGGGCGGCCGACGTCAGGCCGGGCGCGGACGGCAGCACGTTCCGGCTGATCGGGCCGGGCGGGGTCGAGGCGGACGTATCGGTCGGCCTGGCCGGGGTGTTCAACGTGGCCAACGCGGTCGGCGCCCTGGTCGCGCTGGTCGAGGCGGGCATCAGCCTGGAGGACGCGGTGGCGGGCGTGGCCGCCTGCCCGGGCGTGCCCGGCCGGCTCGAGCGGGTGCCCGCGCCCGGGCTCGGGGTGACCGCGTTCGTCGACTACTCGCACAAGCCGGGCGCGGTGGAGGCGGTGCTGCGCTCGCTGCGGCCGGTCACCCAGGGGAACCTGATCATCGTCCTCGGCTGCGGTGGCGACCGGGACAGGGCCAAGCGCCCGATGATGGGCGCGGCCGCCGCGTCGCTGGCCGACGTGGCCATCCTCACCAGCGACAACCCGCGTTCGGAGGACCCGCTGGCCATCCTCGCGGCGATGCTGGACGGCGTGCTGGGCGTGCCGCAGGAGGAGCGCGGCCGGGTGATCCTCGAGCCGGACCGCGCCGCGGCCATCGGACAGGCCGTCGCGCTGGCCTCGCCCGGCGACGTGGTCGTGGTGGCGGGCAAGGGCCACGAGACCGGCCAGTACGTGGCCGGCTCGGTGCTGCCGTTCGACGACCGCCAGGTCACCGCGGCCGCGCTGGCGGCGCGGGCCCCGGCGCTTGAACCATGGGCGGTGCACCGGTGATCCCGCTGTCGCTGGCGCGGATCGCGCAGATAACGGGCGGGCAGCTGTGTCATGGCGACCCTGCCACCGTGGTCAGCGGCGAGGTGGTGATCGACTCCCGGCGGGTCCGCGCCGGCGGGCTGTTCGCCGCGGTCGCGGGGGAGCGTTCCGACGGACACGACTTCGCCGCCGCGGCGGTGGCCGCGGGTGCGACCGCAGTGCTGGCCACCCGGCCGCTCCCGGTGCCCTCGGTGCTGGTCGCCGGCGTGCCGGCCGCGCTGGCCGCGCTGGCCAGGTCCGTGGTAGACGCGCTGCCCGCGGCGCGGATCGCCGGCCTCACCGGGTCGTCGGGGAAGACCTCGACCAAGGACCTGGCCGCCCAGCTGGTGGAGCGGCTCGGCCCGACGATCGCCCCGGCGGGCTCGTACAACAACGAGTTCGGCCATCCGCTGACCGTGCTGCGGGCGGACGCCTCCACCAGGTACCTGGTGCTCGAGCTGTCCGCCCGGGGGATCGGGCACATCGCCTACCTGTGCCGTGTCGCGCCGCCCCGCTACGGCGTGGTGCTGAACGTGGGGCACGCGCACGCGGGGGAGTTCGGCGGCCTGGACCAGGTGGCGCGGGCCAAGGGCGAGCTGGTCGAGGCGCTGCCCCCGGACGGCGTGGCCATCCTGAACGCCGACGACCCCCGCGTCCTGGCCATGACCGCCCGCACCCAGGCCCGGGTCGTCACCTTCGGTGTTCAGGACCCTGACGCCCTGGTGCGGGCGGCGGACGTGCGGCTGGACGACCTCGGGCGGCCGAGCTTCACGCTGCTGACACCCGAGGGTTCGGCGCCGGTAACCTTGCGGCTGCATGGCGCGCATAACGTGCCGAACGCGCTGGCCGCAGCGGCCCTGGCGCGCGAGCTCGGGCTTGGCCTGGACGGCATCGCGGACGGGCTCGGCGCCGCGGTCGCGCGCAGCCGGTGGCGGATGGAGGTCCACCAGCGGGCGGATGGGGTGACGGTCATCAACGACGCCTACAACGCGAACCCCGAGTCCGTTCGGGCCGCGATCGACGCCCTGGCCCACCTGGCGCAGCGTCACTTGGGGCAGGGCGGCCGCGGGTTCGCCGTCCTCGGCCACATGGCCGAGCTCGGCGATGCCTCGCGGGCCAGCCACGAGGACATCGGGGAGTACGCCGCGCGGCTTTCCGGTTCGCCGGGCTTTTCCGGGTCCGGGCTGGCCGGGCTCATCGCGGTGGGCGAGGAGGCCGCGCCGCTGCTGGACGGCGCGCGGCGGGTGCGCTCCTGGCCCGGTGAGGCGCTCGCGGTGCCCGACGGCGCGGCCGCGATCGACCTGCTTGCAAACCGGCTGAAGCCCGGAGACGTCGTACTGGTAAAGGCGTCCCGCGCGGCCCGCCTGGAAGGTGTCGCGGCCGATCTGCTGAGGGAGGCGGACCGGTGAAGACTGTCCTGCTGTCCGCCGCCGTGTCGATGTTCATCGCGCTGTTCGGCACCCCGCTGGCGATCAAGGGGTTCAGCAGGCGCGGCTACGGCCAGGAGATCAGGTCGGACGGCCCGGCCGGGCACCTGTCCAAGCGGGGCACGCCGACCATGGGCGGCACGGTGATCATCATCGCGTCGCTGTTCGGGTACCTGATCGGCCACGTGGTCACCGGCAACGCCATGTCCGCGTCCGGGCTGCTCGTGCTGTTCCTGATGACCGGGCTGGGCCTGGTCGGGTTCGCGGACGACTTCATCAAGCTGTACATGCAGCGCAGCCTGGGCCTGCGCAGCGGGGCCAAGCTGGCCGGGCAGGCCATCGTCGGCGGGGTGTTCGCGCTGCTCGCGATCAGGTTCCCGGACGGGTACGCGCTCACCCCGGCCTCCACCCACCTATCCTTCTACGCCGATTTCGGGCTATCGATCGGACCGGTGCTCTTCGTCGTCTGGGTCATCCTCATGGTGTCCGGGACCTCCAACGGCGTGAACCTCACCGACGGGCTTGACGGCCTGGCCACCGGCGCCGCCATCCTGGTGCTGGCCGCCTACATGATCATCGGGATCTGGCAGCTGCGGAACGACTGCACGGTCTTCCTCGCCTCGAACTGCTACGACGTACGCGACCCGCAGGATCTCGCCATCGTGGCCGCCACCGTGATGGGGGCCTGTGCCGGGTTCCTGTGGTGGAATGCGCCGCCCGCCAAGATCTTCATGGGCGACACGGGGTCGCTTGCCCTCGGCGGCGCGCTCGCCGGGCTGGCCATCACCACCCGGACCGAGCTGCTGCTGCTCCTGCTCGGCGGTCTGTTCGTGATCATCACGCTGTCGGTGGTGATCCAGGTGGGCTCGTTCAAGCTGACCGGTAAACGGGTGTTCCGGATGGCCCCGCTGCAGCATCACTTCGAGCTGGCCGGCTGGGCGGAAACCACCATCGTGGTGCGCTTCTGGATCATCGCCGGCATCTGCGTGGCCCTGGGCCTAGGCCTCTTCTACGTCGGCTAACCACGCCCCGCCGCACCGCGCGCTGCCGCGCCCAGATTCTCGCCACTCCAGCCACTTGCGCATCCCTAATCACTCCCGTAAGCCCACCTCGCGCTCCGGTAGCAACACCGATGTGACATCGGTGTTGCTATAAGTAGTCGCAGCGAAACAAGCCGTATGCTCCGAGCTGCCTCAGCAGCGCCGCCCCTCTGTGGGTCGACGGGTTATTCGCCGGCGCGTACTAACAACGGCAATGTCACATCGGCGTGGTTGGGAGAAGGGCTTAGCGGCCCGGCTGGGTCGGGTGCGGGTCCACCGGGGGGAAGCCGGTCATCTCGCGGGTGATCGCCCAGCGCTCGTGATCTCGCCAGGCGCCGTCGATGAACAGCATGTCGGGCGAGTAGCCCTCCTTGCGGAACCCCAGCCGCCTGACCAGCCGCAGCGAGGCGTGGTTGGCCGGCTGGATGCTGGCCTCGAGCCGGTGCAGCCGCAGTTCCTGGAACGCGTGCCGCAGCACCAGGGCCAGTCCCTCGGACATGTAGCCCCGCCCGGCCGCGGGAGCGAACGCCGCGTAGCTCAGGCTGGCGGACTGGAAGCGCCCCCGGATGATCGAGTCGATGGTGACGATGCCCGCCATCGCGCCGCCGTCGCGCAAGCAGACCAGGAGCCCTTCGGTGTTCGGCTGGCTGTACCGGGCGAGGTGCGTCTGGAAATCCTCCCGCGTCGCGGGCATGGCGTACCACGGGTGGTGCAGTCCCACGCTGGCCCGTGCCAGCGCCACGAACTCGTCCTGGTCACCGGCGGCCAGCGGCCGCAAGCTCACCCGCGCGCTGCCCTGCGCCGGCGCGCTGCCCTGCGCCGGCGCGCTGCCCTGCGCCGGCTCGTTACCGCGAGCCCCATCGTTTCGCGCCATGCTGAACGATAACTGCAGGCGCCGGGCGCGGGCGCCGGGTCAGGCGGCTTCGGGATGCCAGGCGTAGGCCGCCAACTGGTCGTCCACGGGCGCGCCGGTGAGCCGGTTGGCCAGGGTGGACATCGTGTAGGTGCCGATCCCGAGCACGACCTCGAGCGCGTTCTGGGCGGTATAGCCGCGGGCCAGGAAGTCCTGCAGGGCCGGGTCGCCGACGTCGCCCGCGGTGTCCAGGACCCGCAGGATGAATACCCGGATCGCGTCGAGGCGCTCGTCCGGCAGCGGCCCGGCGCCCTCCGCGTCCCGCAGCGCCGCGATGAGGTCCGGCGATGACGCCGACCGGCGGCGCAAGCTGGCCCGGCTCACCCCGCGCGGCATCGAGGTGCTGGCCATGTCCGCGATGATCTTCAACGACATCCGGTCCCGCTGGGCGGACGCTGGGCGCCGGCCGCCTGTCCGACCTGGAAGCCGGGCTGCGGACCATGGTGCCGGGTGAGACCTTCCGGCTCGATGTCCCCGGCTGGTTCGGTGCCTAGCCCGGTCGCGGCCGGGGTCACGGTGACCTTCGCGGTCGAGGTGACGGAATTGCGGCCTGGCGGTTCCGCGGCCGTGGCCGGGGTGCGGGCGGACGTGTGGCAGGCCAGCCACCCCAGCGACGCCCGGCCCTGATCCTGCGGCTGACGCTGGGCGGCTAGGTCATCGCCTACACCGGCGACACCGCCTGGACGCCCGCGATCGCCGAGGCCGCGGCCGGGGCGGACCTGCTCATAGCGGAGGCGTACCACTGACAAGCCGGTGCCGCACCATGACAGGCGGATCTCCATGACCGCACGGGTACCGTGAGGTGGTGACCAGTGAGGCCTTCGACGCCGAAACGGCCGCCGCCCGCGTAGTCGAGGCCATGCTTCCGCTCGCCGACGTGACGCGGGCCGTGCAGGCCAGGAGGTACCTCAAGAGCGACCTGGACTTCCTCGGCGTCGGCGTGCCCGGCATCCGCAAGATCGTCACCGAATCCGCCCGGACCTACGACGGCCTCGACCGGGACAAGACGCTGGCGTGGGCCCGGGCGCTATGGCGCGAGCCCGTGCACGAGCGGCGGACTGCGGCCATCGAGATCCTAAGCCGGCACGTGCGAAACCTGGAGCCCGCCGACCTGATTCAAGTGGAGGCGTGGGTTCGCGAGGCGCACAGCTGGGCCTACGTCGACCCGCTGGCTGGGGACATCGCGGGCACCATCGCCCGCAACCACGCCAGCGCCTGGCCGCTGATCGACGCGTGGGCGACCGACGAGGACTTCTGGGTCCGCCGGTCCGCCCTGCTGACCCTGCTACCCGGGATCAGGCAGGGCCAGCCCGATCACGAGAGGTTCGAGCGGTACGCCACCCCGATGCTGGCCGAAAGGGAGTTTTTCATAAGAAAGGCCATCGGCTGGGTGCTGCGCGAGACCGCGAAGAAGGACCCGGCCTACGTCGCCGCGTGGACGCAGAGCCACCTGGACCAGATGTCCGGCGTGACGTTCCGCGAAGCCGTGCGCCGTCTGCCCCGGGCGCAGGCCGCCCGGCTGCAGGCTGTATACCGTAAACCGGCGAAGCCGCAAAGAGGGCAGCGCCGGAGTTAAGGACGCGATTCGGCGCAGTTTCCGTCTTATTTCAGCCAATTTGTGGCCTCATCTCCCGGTAAGCCATACCTACCGGTAAGTTACTTTTGTCCGGAAAGTCAGCTTGCGCTGGGGAGCGTGGGGTTTGATGGTGCGGTCGAAGAAAATAGCCGGGCTGGCGCTTGCCGCGGGCCTGGCCATCGGCGGGCTTACCGCGAGTACGGCAAGCACGGCGGCCGCGTCGTCGTCGCCCTGCGGCGGTTCCGGCAAGGTGAGCACGGTCAACGGCACGCTGGCCGACGGCGCGACGTACCTGCTCGAGTGCCCAGCGGGCGCCTGGAATGGGACGCTGTACCTCTACAGCCACGGGTACGTGACGCCCGGGTCTAGCAACTCGGCCCAGGACATCGGCGACCCGGTCACCCGCGCCTGGATGCTCGGCCACGGCTACGCGCTGGCGGGCTCGTCCTACGCCAGCACCGGCTGGGCCATCGCGCAGGCCCTGCCCGACCAGATCAACACGCTGAACGCCTTCGACAGCCGCTACGGCCAACCCGGGACGACGGTCGCCTGGGGGCACTCGCTGGGCGGCATCATCACCGCCGGACTGCTGCAGGACTACCCAAAGCGATTCGATGCCGCGCTGCCCATGTGCGGCGTGCTGTCCGGCGGCGTGGCCACCTGGAACACCGCGCTCGACGCGGAGTTCGCGTTCCAGAAGCTGATCAACCCCGCGGTCCAGATCGTCAATATCACCAACCCCACGGCCAACCTGCAGGCCGCCGAGGCCGCGGGAGCCGCGGCCCAGCAGACCCCGCAGGGCCGGGCCCGTCTCGCCCTGGTCTCGGCGCTGGGCGACACCCCGGGCTGGTTCACCCCGCTGTCACCCGAACCCGCCGCCACCGACTACGCCTCCCAGGAGGCGAACCAGTTCGCGTGGGGCTCGCAGGTGACCTTCCCGTTCGTCTTCGCCTTCCGGGCCGAACTCGAGGCCCGGGCCGGGGGCAACCCATCCTGGAACACCGGCGTGAACTATTTCGCCGACCTGGCCAAGTCTGCCGACTTCAAGGAGGTCAAGGCGCTTTACCAGGCGGCCGGGCTCAGCCTGACCAAGGACCTGCTGACGCTGAACAGCTCGCCGCGGGTCAAGGCCAACCCGAACGCCGAGCTCTACCTGATCAAGAACATCGCGTTCGACGGGGGCATCTCGGTGCCGGTGCTCACGATGCACACCACCGGAGACGGGCTGGTCGTGCCGGAGAACGAGCAGGCGTACCGCAGCGCCGTCGACCGGGCCCGCCACGGTAACCTGCTCCGCCAGGTCTTCGTGCACCGCGCCGGGCACTGCTCGTTCACCCCGGCCGAGACCGTCACCGCCGTCCAGACGCTGGAGAACCGCCTGTCCACCGGGGAGTGGGACGTGCCGAGCCCGACCGCGATGAACGCCCAGGCAGCGGCGCTCGGCCCCCAGTTCAACATCTTCTTCGTCGGCGGTAAGGTCACCTCGGCCGACCCGGCCTTCATCAGCTACCGCCCGGCCAGGTACCTGCGGCCCTTCAACCTAATCCCGCGGTTCAGCCAGCCGCCGTTCCCGTGGGCCCAGCGTCAGTAAGGGAAAAGGTCAAAAAATAACCTGACCAAACGGTCTGGGTGGCCCGCCCCGGTTCTGGCCGCGCGCCACCCGGCCTCGGCCGCCCCGATGGGGGTGCATGGCGGCCCCTGGACGAACGGCCAGATCTCCTCGGCGATGCAGCGCCAGTCCGCGGTCGCGGTCAGCTCGCCGAGGAGCGCGAACAGGCCCAGGTTGATCCGCTGCAGGATCACGTAGGACCTGGGAATCTGCACGTAGGCGGCGAGCGGGCTGCGGAAGTCGAAGAAGCGCCTGGTCACCGCCGAGGCATAGGCTCCGGACATGGTCCGCGGGCCCCGCTCGCGGACCGTGTCGTAGAACACCGCCATGTGCTCCACGATCATGTCGGTGGGCAGCGGGGCCGCGGGCATCAGGAAGCCCGCGTCCTCCATGGCCCGGCGGAACCCCTCGGGGTCGTTCTCCACGCACAGGTGCTTGACCATCTCGACCAGCGGCCGCAGTTCCTCGTCGGTGAAGTACTTGACCAGGCCGAAGTCCAGGAAGGTGACCCGGCCGCCGCCGTGGAACAGGTAGTTCCCCGGGTGCGGGTCGCCGTTGAACGCGTGCGCCTCGTACAGGCTGCGGAACACGAAGCGATAGATCGTCTCGGCGGCCAGGTCACGCTCGGCCTGGGTCCAGGTGGTGAGCTCGGCGAACCGCGCGCCGTCGGCCAGGTCGCTGGTCACCAGCCGCCGGGTGGACAGCTCGGCGACGATCCCGGGCACGTGGATCGTGGGGTGGCCAGAGTAGTACCGGGCGAACATCTGCTGGTTCCGGGCTTCCCGGCGGTAGTCGAGCTCCTCGGTGACCCGTTCGCGCAGCTCGGCCAGCAGCGCGTCGACATCCTGCATCGGCGCGGTGATCTTGAGCATCCGGCGCAGCAGCGCCACGTTGCCCAGGTCGGCCTCGATCGTCTCGGCGATGCCCGGATACTGCACCTTCACCGCGACGGCGCGGCCGTCATGGGTGATCGCGCGGTGCACCTGCCCGATGGAGGCGGCCGCTATGGGTTCCGGGTCCCAGGTGGCGAAGGCCCGCTCCGGCGGCTGGCCCAACTCTTCGGTGACGACCTGCGCGGCCAGTTCCGGGCTCATCGGCGGCACGCTGTCCTGTAGCCGGCTCAGCGTCCGCCGGGCGGCGGGGGACAGGCCGTCGTCGACGTAGCTGGCCATCTGGCCCAGCTTCATCAGCACGCCCTTCATCGTGCCCAGGGTGGCCGCGACGTCCTCGGCGGTCTGCAGCGCCAGGTCGTTCCGCAGCGCCTCCCGGTGCTCGCCCGCGCTGGCGAAAAGCCGGGGCGCGCTCGTCGCGTACCGCGCGCCCCCGCGCGCCACCAGCCGCACCGCCGCCATCCCGCGCTTCAACCGCAGCCGCTCGAACCGCAGCCGCTCCAACCGCAGCCGCCGGGCCCGCGGCCCGCGCCCCCGGTTTCTCCGCGCCCGGCCGCGCAGCAGCGTCAGTGCGGCGATCGACGCGCCGCCGATCCCCGCCGCGACCGCCAGGCGCCTCGCCTTCACTTCCTTCCCGCCGAGCGCATCCGCACGGCGATCCGCTGCCGGGCCTCCAGCACCCCGGGCTCGCCCAGGAAGACCGCGTCGAGCACGCCGAGGGCCTGGCGGATCTCGGTCCGGCGCCCGGCCGTCAGCGGCGGCGGCTCCGGGTAGCCGTACACCTGGCGGGCCCAGCCGGGCAGCGCCGTCACCGCGGCGTCCCTGATGTCCTGCCACAGCTCGGCGATGTCCTCGTCCAGCCCGGGCGGGTCGAGCAGGTAGCCCATCGACTCCGCGGCCGCGGGCGTGCGGCGCAGGTCCGGCCGGACACCGGCGATGTACCGCTCGAGGGCGGCCACGCTGTCCGGGATCATCTCGTGCGGCACCCCGAGCAGTTCGGCCGCGACGGTCATCTCGGCCACGTAGGCGTCGGCGTCCGCCTCGGTCAGCGGCGTGCCGAACAGGGCGCCGGCGGCGAGGCCCGAATCCACCAGGGCGGCGTGCACCCATAGCAGCAGCGCGGGGTCGCCGGCCGCGTACGGCTGGCCGGTCACCGTGTCGACGCCGCGGACGTGCTCGTGGATGGCGCGCACCCGCTGGGCGACCCGCCTGGCGCTGGCCCGGTCTCCGAACGTGACCGTGACCTCGTACGCCGAGGTGGCCGCGAGCCTGCCGACCGGATCGGTCCGCCAGTCGCTGTGCTGGTCTACCCCGGCCATCGCCAGCGGGTGCAGCGCCTGCATCAGCAGGGAGCGCAGCCCCGCGACCGGCGCGGACAGGTCGGTGCTGACCCGCCAGGTCACGCTCGAGGGCCCGAAGAACCCGTCGTCTTCCGGCGTGACCGGCACGGCGGACGCGTAAGCGGCGGCGGACCGCTCGACCAGGCCGGCCGCGGCGGCGAAGGGCTCGGCGGTCATGGTGCAGATCCTTCCCTCGCGGGCCGCAACCCGGCGAACAGGTCGTCCTCGGGCAGCGGCGCGCCGGTGGTGTCGCTGACCCGGATGAAGTGCTCGCGGCCGAAGGTGAGTTCGGCGATATCCTGCGGGATCTTGCTGAACCACGATTCGGAGACCTGGCTGCCGTGCGCGAACAAGGCCTCGCGCTTGCGGGCGAGCACCGGCCGGATGTCGACGGTGCTGGTGATGCGCTGCTCGGACGCGAACGCCTGCCGCTGTCTTTCCGGGTCCATGTCCTCGAAGTCAGGCACCTCGGCGCCGAGTTCTCGCAGCGCATCCCAGATCTTCCGCCAGTCGCTGCCGCGCATCGCGCTGAGGTACAGCTTGGCCACGCCGCCGCTGGCCGCGAACGCCGCCTGCGCCGATCGGCTGGCGTGCACGTGGTCGGGATGCTGATACGGGCCCTGATCGTCATAGGTGATCAGCACCTGCGGCCGGTACCGGTCGATGAGGCCGGAGATCCGCGCCGCCACGTCCGCCTCGGGTATGTTGCAGAACGCTTCCGGACGGTCCTTATAGTCCCATTCCGGCATGCCGGAATCGTGATAGCCGAGTAGCTCAAGGTTGGTCACGCCCAGGATCGCGCAGGATTCGCGCAGCTCCGCCAGGCGCTGCTGAGCCACCGCCTGCTCGTCGTGGCCGTTCTGCCCGGGCTTGACCCCGCCGGGCGCGTCCCCGAACTCGCCGTTGGTGCACGTCACCACCACGGTCCGGATCCCCTGGGCGGAGTAGGCCGCCAGCACGCCGCCCGTGCTCGACGCTTCGTCGTCGGGGTGCGCGTGTACGGCCATCATCGTCAGCGTGTCTGCCATGATTCCAGACTGCCCGACGAGCCCTCCGATCTCCGCACTGGGGTGGGCCCGGGGGTGATCAGAGCGTGAATGGGAACGAAAACTACCTAATCGCGCGCTGATGGCGGCGAGCACGGCGAGCATGAACGTGGTCAGCGCGGCGAGGCCGTGGGTCACCGGGATGAGCGGGGCCAGCTTGAGCCGCGGCCGGCGCGAAGCCGGGAACGGATCGGCCAGCAGTCCGGCGATCATCTCGTCGGTGACCTTGAAGGCCCCCTGAGCCTCGTCGGGACCGGGCCGCCGCTCCGCTGTCGCCGGGGCCGCCGCGGGGGCTGCGGCGAAAGGCGCGATAACTGGGTACGGGGTCCACAGGGTGACCGTGCAGATGCCGAGGGCGATGGTGCCGGCGATCACCGTGACGCCAAGCCACGCCAGCAGATCCCAGCCCGTCTGGATGAATCCGAGCCAGATCAGCAGCCCGGTGAGGGCGGCGCCGGCATGGCCGAACACCACCGCCGGCGGCACGCCGACCCCGGTGGCGCGCTGCCGACGCAGCCCGCCGCGCGCCACCCAGGTGCGCAGCATGTAAACCCCGATGCTGGCGGTGAGCACCCAGGCGACTGCCGCCGCGATGGCCATCACTCAGCGTACCCGGGCAGGTTTCGGCGGCGATAGCCCCGTTTAGCGCGGGTTGTCCGGCGTGCCGGTGAGGGCTTCCGGATGCATCCGGAAGTAGTGCTGGGTCAGCACCGCGCTCGCCTGGCCTGGCCGGTAGGCCAGGGTGCGCCCGCATACCTCGCAGCGCGTCACAGGGAGCCGGGAGACCGTCACCGGGAAACGAGAAGATTCTGACCTGCTCATTGGTATACATCATGCCAGATAGCCAGGATAGGTTCACCCGTCGGGGCCGTACCAGCCGAAATCTGGACGACACGCGCCGGATGTCCGGGTCTTGCCGTGGGCTGGCGAACAGACTTGGACCATGATTGACGATCTCGCGGAGCTGGACCTGCCCGAGCAGGACGCGCTGCGCCTGCCCGGCCTGGGCGGCGTGCGGGACCGGATCGGCATGTGGCGTGCGCTGCTCGACCGGCCGCTCACGTCCTATTACCTCGTGCTGGGCATCACCGTGCTGCTGCTCGGGCTCGGCTTGGTCATGGTGCAGTCGACCGCGTCGGTGGCCGACCTGGCCGCGGGGCTCTCGCCGTACTCCGACTTCAAGAAGCAGCTCCTGGGCGCCGCCGTCGGCCTGCCGCTGATGTGGGTGGCGGCGCGCTCCTCGCCGCGGCTGTTCCGGGCCCTCGCCTATCCGCTGCTCGCGGTCTCGGTGGTCGGGCTCTGCCTCACGCTCATCCACGGCGTCGGCGTCTCGCAGAACGGCGCGTCGCGCTGGATCAGCCTCGGTGGCCAGCAGGTCCAGCCCTCGGAGATCGCCAAGCTCGCCCTGGCGGTATGGGGCGCCGACCTGCTGGCCCGCAAGGAGAAGCTGGGCCAGCTGGCCGACTGGCGGCACATGCTCGTGCCGCTCATGCCCGGCGCGGGCGTGCTCTGCCTGCTCGTGATGTCGGGTGACGACCTGGGCACCACGTTCATCCTGCTGGTCATCTTCCTTGCGCTGCTGTGGGTCATCGGCACCCCCGGGCGGATCTTCAGCGGCGTCCTGATCCTGATGACCCTGGCCATGCTCCTCATGATCGTCTCGGCGAAGTACCGCTTTCAGCGCCTGGTCGGCTACCTCGAGTCGCAGGGCAGCGCCACCGGCGCCAACATGCAGAGCATCCAGGGCAAGTACGCGGTCGGCTCGGGCGGCTGGTTCGGCGTGGGCCTCGGCGCCAGCGGGGGGAAGTGGGGCTGGGTGCCGGAATCGACCACGGACTTCATCTTCGCCATCATCGGCGAGGAACTCGGGCTGATCGGCACGCTGTGCGTGACCGTCCTGTACGGCGGGCTGGCCTTCGCCGGTCTCAGGATCGCCCGGCGCGTGCCCGACATGTTCTGCCGCCTGGGCGCCACCGCCATCACGGCGTGGATCGTGGTGCAGGCGGCGATCAACATCGGCGCGGTGATCGGTATCCTGCCCATCACCGGGGTGCCGCTGCCGCTCGTCTCCGCCGGCGTGTCATCCTTGCTGGTGACCCTGGTCGGACTGGGCATGCTGATGTCGTTCGCCCGGCTGGAGCCCGGTGCTCGCGAGGCTTTGGCCGCACGTGGCCCCGGCTGGCCGCTGCGCGTTCTAAGCTGGCTCGGTCTATCAAAGCGGCGCCAGTAAAAAACGGCAGAGTAAAAAAACGGCAGAGTAAAACGGACGTGGCATGAGGGTATTGCTTGCCGGCGGCGGGTCCGCCGGGCACATCGAGCCGGCGCTAGCGCTGGCCGACGCCTTGCGCCGGATCGACTCCGGCGCCGAGGTGACCTGCCTGGGCACAGAACGCGGCCTGGAAACCCGGCTGATCCCGCTGCGCGGGTACCCGCTGGAGCTCATCCCCGCGGTGCCGATGCCCAGGTCCGTGTCGCCCAGGCTGCTCACGGTGCCCGGCCGGCTGGCCGGCGCGGTCAACGCGGCCGCCGCTGCCATCGACCGGACCAGGGCCCAGGTACTCGTCGGGTTCGGCGGGTACGTCGCCACGCCCGCCTACCTCGCGGCCAGGCGGCGCAGGATCCCGATCGTCGTGCACGAGGCGAACCCCAAGCCGGGGCTGGCCAACCGGCTCGGCGCCCGGTTCACCACGCATGTCTTCACCGGCCACCCGGAAACGCAGCTCAGGAACGGCAAGTACATTGGCATCCCGATCCGGCGCGAGATCGCCGAGCTCGACCGGCTGGGCCTCGGCGACAAGGCGCGGACGCACTTCGGCCTCCGGCCCGACCTGCCGGTGCTGCTGGTGACCGGCGGCTCGCAGGGGGCGCGCTCGCTGAACGCCGCGGTGTTCGGGGCCGCCGAATGGCTCAGGGACGCCGGTGTCCAGGTGCTGCACATCATCGGCCCGCGCAACGGCCACGACGCGCCGATCGTGTCCACGGGAGTGCCGTACGTGGCCACGAGCTACATCGACCGCATGGATCTCGCCTACGCGGCGGCGGACTTCGCGCTGTGCCGGGCGGGCGCGATGACCTGCGCCGAGCTCACCGCCGTCGGCCTGCCGGCCGCCTACGTGCCGCTCCCCATCGGCAATGGCGAGCAGCGGCTGAACGCGCTGCCCATCGTCCAGCAGGGCGGCGGCATGCTGGTGACCGACGCCGACCTGACCCCCGAGTGGATCCGCGACACGCTGCTGCCCGTGCTGGTCAACATCGACCAGGTGGCGGACATGTCAGAGGCGGCCGCCTCGCTCGGCCGCGGCGACGCGGACCGCTGGCTGGCCGAGGCGGTCGTCGAGATCGTGAGCGGGAAGGGTGCGGGTGACGGTCCAGATGCTTACCAGCCTGCCCACGCCCGCTGAGCCGGTGCCGGCCGCCCGGCTCGGCCGGGTGCACTTCACCGGCATCGGCGGGGCGGGCATGTCCGGCATCGCGCGCATCATGCTGGCCCGGGGCATCCCGACCTCCGGCAGTGACGCCCGGCCCTCGGCGCTGCTCGACGAGTTGCAGGCGCTCGGCGCCAGCGTGCACGTCGGGCACGCGTCCGGCAACCTCGGCAGCCTCGGCCCCGGCGACACGCTGGTGGTGTCCAGCGCCATCCGCGCGGACAACCCCGAACTGACCGAGGCGACCCGGCGCGGGATGCGGGTGCTGCACAGGGCGGCCGCGCTGGCCTCGGTCATGGCTGGCCGCCGGGTGATCGCGGTCGCCGGGACGCACGGCAAAACCACCACCACCTCCATGCTCACCACGGTGCTCCGCGAGTGCGGCGCCGATCCCGGCTACGTCATCGGCGGGATCCTCACCGAGACCGGGCTCGGCGCGGAGGACGGGGCCGGCCTGGACTTCGTCGCCGAGGCGGACGAGAGCGACGGGTCGTTCCTGCTGCTGGCGCCCGACGTCGCGGTCATCACCAACGTCGAGGCCGACCACCTGGACAACTACGCGAGCCTGGCGGACATCGAGGCGGCGTTCACCACCTTCGGCCAGCGGGTCACCGGCATGGTACTGACCTGCGCGGATGACCTGGGTGCGGAGGTCGTGGCGGCACGCCTGGATCCCGCGCGCGTCCGCCGGTACGGGGAGTCCCCGCACGCCGACTACCGGCTCGTCGAGGTGGCGTCCCGGGGAATGGCGGTCAGCTTCACCGTGGCGGCCGACCGGAGTCCGTTCGGTGAGATCTTCTCCCAGATGACGGTGGACGTGCCTGGTCACCACAACGCCCTGAACGCCACCGCCGCCTTCGCCGCCGCCGTCGAGCTCGGTCTCGCGCCGCCCCGGGTGGCCGCGGCCATCGCGGGCTATCGCGGCGCGCGGCGCCGGATGGAGCTCAAGGGCGAGGCGCGCGGGGTGCGGGTGCTGGACAGCTACGCGCACCACCCCACCGAACTCGCCGCCGACCTGCGCGCGGCCAGGGACATCGCGGACAGCACAAGCAAAGGCCGGGTCATCGCGATCTTCCAGCCGCACCTGTTCAGCCGGACGAGGATCTTCGCGGCCGAGTTCGGCGCCGCGCTCGGGCTGGCCGACGAGGCCATCGTGCTCGACGTGTACGCCGCCAGGGAGGACCCGGAACCCGGCGTCACCGGCCAGCTCATCGTGGACGCCGTCCCCGGCGGCCATGCCAGGTTCGTACCCGACCCGGCCCGGGTCGCCGTGGTGATCGACGCGATCGCCGAGCCGGGCGACCTGGTGCTGACCATGGGAGCCGGGGACATCACCGCGCTCGGGCCCCGGCTGGTCGAGATCCTGCGGAAGTCTCGGGAGTGACCGGCCCCAGCGGCATCATCGGGGAGGATGCAGACCCGCAGACCTCCCGTTATGAATCCGCTGGCGAGAGCCCGACTTCTGGTGTTAAGGCGGTAAAACGGCGCCGCGCCTGGCGGGTGGCGTTCTTCGCCCTCGCGGGGGCCGGCGTGATCGGTACCGCGGGCTGGGTCCTGTTCCGCTCGCCGCTGCTCGTCGTCCGTTCGGTAATCGTCAGCGGGACGCGCCTGGTGCCGCCATCGGAGGTCCTCGCCGTGTCCGGCGTCGAACCGGGCACGCCGCTGATCCGCGTGAACACCGTCCAGGCCGCGGCGCGGATCGACACGATCAGGCAGATCCGCAGCGCGCAGGTCACCAGGTCCTGGCCCAGCCGGGTGGTCATCGTGGTGCGGGAGCGGACGCCGGAGCTGGCCCTGACGGCGCCGGGCGGAGGGTACGACCTAGTGGACGCGGACGGCGTCGTGGTGCGGTGGGCCGCCAGCCGTCCCGCTGACCTGCCGCTCTATCCCACCACGGCACCCGTCGGCACGCTGCGCGGCGATCCGGACCTTGCCGCGGCCGTCGCCGTCCTCGGCGAACTGCCCGCCACGGTGCGGCATTCGGTGGCCTCGGTCACCGCGCCGGGCCCGGATCAGGTGACCTTGCGGCTGGCCGGCGGGATAACGGTGCTGTGGGGCGCCGCCGACCGGGCCGGGGCCAAGGCGCGCGAACTCACCGTTCTCATGCGGGCCCACATGCACTTTTACGACGTGAGCGGGCAGGGATCTGTCACCGTCAAGTGACTGGTCCGAGCCCGAGACCCGCCAATCCGCGACACGCTGACCGGTTCGCGCGTGGTTAGTTGACCCGGGTGCCGTCCGACCCTACTGTCCGTATCAATCGTACCGACGGCAAAAACTCTAAATCTTAACCTGAAGGTGAAACCTGATGGTGACGGAACAAGCCCTGGCGGTGAATTCAGGCGTATCGAAAAACGCCGCCCGCCTGCCGGGATGGCAGACGTAAAAACGAACGGAAAGGTACCCTCCTCGTGGCAGCACCGCAGAACTATCTGGCGGTCATCAAGGTCGTCGGAATCGGCGGTGGCGGCGTCAACGCCGTCAATCGCATGATCGAAGAGGGGCTCAAGGGCGTCGAGTTCATCGCGATCAACACTGACGCGCAGGCGCTGCTCATGAGCGACGCCGACGTCAAGCTCGATGTCGGCCGCGAGCTCACCAGGGGACTGGGCGCCGGGGCTAATCCCGATGTGGGCAACAAGGCCGCCGAGGACCACCGCGAGGAAATCGAGGAGGTGCTCAAGGGCGCCGACATGGTTTTCGTCACGGCCGGCGAGGGCGGCGGCACCGGCACCGGCGGCGCGCCCGTGGTCGCGAACGTGGCGCGGTCGCTCGGCGCGCTCACCATCGGCGTGGTGACCAGGCCGTTCGGCTTCGAGGGCAAGCGCCGCATAGTGCAGGCTGAACTCGGCATCGAGAAGCTGCGCAGCGAGGTCGACACGCTGATCGTCATCCCGAACGACCGGCTGCTTTCCATCTCCGACCGGCACGTGAGCGTCCTGGACGCGTTCAAGGCCGCCGACCAGGTGCTGCTCTCCGGTGTACAGGGGATCACCGACCTGATCACCACGCCGGGGCTGATCAACCTCGACTTCGCCGACGTGAAGTCGGTCATGTCCGGCGCGGGTTCGGCGCTGATGGGCACCGGTTCCTCGCGCGGCGACGACCGCGCGGTCGCGGCGGCCGAGATGGCGATCTCGAGCCCGCTGCTCGAGGCGAGCATCGACGGCGCGCACGGCGTGCTCCTTTCCATCCAGGGCGGTTCGGACCTCGGCCTGTTCGAGATCAACGAGGCCGCTCAGCTCGTCTCCAACTCGGCCGCGGTCGACGCGAACATCATCTTCGGCGCCGTCATCGACGACGCCCTCGGCGACGAGGTGCGGGTGACGGTCATCGCGGCCGGCCTGGACGAGAAAAGCTCAGGTCGGCGCGCGGGCAGCAACGCCAGCGGCGCCGATTCCGGTGGCTCCTCTTTCAGCGCCAGCCCGGGCGGCTTCACCGCGGCCGACCCGAAGACCGACCCGGCTCCGCCGCCGGCCCCCCGGCCCGGTCCCGTTGTCCCGGAACCGGGCTCAGCCACGGCCGAAGCTGACCAGGGGAGCAGCAACGGAAGCTACCTTGCATCCCCGGTCGCCGCGCCCGACACCAGCTTCGCGTCGGCCGCTGGCTCCCTTCTCGGCGCGCCGGTACCAGACGACGGGCCCGCACCGCCCCCCGACCTGGCCTACGAGAACCCCAAGAGTCCCGACAGGCCGGAGCGGGTCGCCGTGGCCTCGGATGCCGCCGACTCCTCTTCCTACCGCCCGGCGCACGCCGAAGGGGCGGCGAAGACCTTTGATGTCGCCACCACGCGCCGCCGCCCCGTCGTCTTCGAGGAAGACGACGACCTGGATGTTCCTGACTTCCTGAAGTGACCGACTCGACCCGGCGGGAGGAACTCGCCCTGCGGCTGGCCGGCGTCCGGCGCCGCATCGCCAAGGCGTGTGAGGCGGCCGGGAGGGACGTCAGCGAGCTGACGCTGATCGCGGTGACCAAGACCAGGCCCGCGTCCGACGTGCGGCTGCTCAGCGAGCTCGGCGTGGCCGACGTGGGGGAGAACCGCGACGCCGAGGCGGCGCCAAAGGCCGCCCAGTGCGCCGACCTGGACCTTACCTGGCACTTCATCGGGCAGCTGCAGACCAACAAGTGCGCCAGCGTGGTGCGTTACGCCAGCGTCGTGCACTCGGTGGACCGGTTGCGGCTGATTCGTGCCCTCGGTAAGGCCGCGCGCGGGGCCGGGCGGGTGATCGAGTGCCTGGTCGAGGTGAGCCTGGATGGCGACCCGGCCCGCGGCGGGGCGGTGGCGGACGAGGTTCCGGCCCTGGCCGAGGCGCTGGCGGCCGAGGAGGGGCTGGTGCTCGGCGGCGTGATGGCCATCGCCCCGCTGTCCATGCGGCCGGCCGGCGCGTTCACGCGGCTGCTGGTCAGCGCCGCCGCCGTGCGCGCGGTCCGGCCGGGCGCGACCGTGGTCTCGGCCGGCATGAGCGGCGATCTCGAGGCCGCCGTCGAAGCCGGCGCGACACACCTGCGAATCGGTACGGCGTTGCTCGGCGATCGCGGGCCGCGTGTCGGGTAGTGTCCCACGCGTGAGGCCGAAACGGCTGGCGAAGACGGGTACAGGCTGGGAGGACTGAAGGATGGCCAGTGCCATGCGGAAGATGGCGGTCTACCTCGGCCTCGTGGAGGACGACCACCGCTACCAGGACAAGTACGACTCCTACGGTGAGTACGAGGACTACGACGAGCAGGCGGACCGGCCCGAGCAGGCCGAGGAGGCCGATGTCCGTGGAGCGGGGCGGGAAGGGGAGGCGGGTGGGGGCTACGCCGGCTACCAGGGCGCCGACTGGCGTGCCGAGCACGTGTCCCAGACGACTGATCTCGCCCGGATTACGACACTGCATCCTCGCACTTACAATGAAGCGCGTACTATTGGGGAACACTTCCGCGAGGGCACTCCGGTGATCATGAACCTGACCGAGATGGTCGACAGCGACGCCAAACGTCTCGTCGACTTCGCGGCGGGCCTGATCTTCGGCCTGCGCGGGAGCATTGAGCGTGTGACTAACAAGGTCTTCCTGCTGTCCCCTGCGAACGTCGAGGTGACCGCGGAGGACAAGGCTCGCATAGCAGAGCGCGGCTTCTTCAACCAGAGCTAGCCAGCAAGCAGTGGTGACGTGGCGCTGATCAGTAACCGGGCCGGAACAGCCGGTGCCAGAGATAAGGTGGATTTGTGCAGTACCTGAGGGAAGTCCTCACTTATGTACTGACGATCTACCTTGTGGTACTGATCGGCAGGATGATCTTCAGCTGGGTGCAGGTCTTCGCCCGCGACTGGCGTCCGTCAGGCATACTGCTGGTGATTGCCGAGGGTATCTTCACGGTTACAGATCCACCGCTGAAATTCCTGCGCCGCTTCATCCCGACCTTCCGGCTCGGTATGGTAGCCCTGGATCTCAGCTTCATGATTCTGTTCATCGTGATTCTGATCCTGCTGCAAGTGGCTGTGCCGCGCCTTTGATTCATGTACCGTCGTGTGGAACACGGTCCAAGTGCGCCGAGGAGACGAGATGCCGCTGACGCCCGCGGATGTGCGGAATAAGCAGTTCAGTACGACCAGGCTCAGGCCCGGCTACGACGAGGAAGAGGTTGACGCCTTCCTTGACGAGGTCGAGGCCGAGCTCGACCGGCTGATCCAGGAGAACGAAGAGCTCCGGGCCAAGCTGGCGGAAGTCCTGCGCGGTGGTAAGTCGGCGGTACCCGCGTTGAGCTCTCCGCTGTCCGACCCGAAGCCTGAGATGATGGCGCCCGAGCGCATGGAGCCGGAGCGCAGGCAGCCCGAGCCGGTCATGATGGGCGGGATGCCGCACATCGAGGACAACATGGACACGGCCGCGCGCGTGCTTTCGCTCGCGCAGCAGACTGCCGACCAGGCCATCGCCGACGCCCGCCGGGAAGCCGACGAGACCCTGGGCCGCGCCCGCCGCGAGGCGGACGACGTGCTGACCAAGGCCCGGCGCCAGGCGGAGCAGATCACCGGCGACGCGCGAGCCCGGGCCGAGAGCCTGGAGCGCGACGCGCAGGAGCGGCACCGCCAGGCCATGGGCTCGCTGGTCCAGACCCGCGAGGAACTTGAGCGCCGGGTCGACGACCTGCGCGCGTTCGAGCGCGAGTATCGCAGCAGGCTGAAGGCTTACCTGGAAGGCCAGCTCCGTGACCTGGAGGCCGGCGTCACCGACAGCGGGACCTTCCCGAGCATGGGTTCGGGCACGCAGCCGTCGATGCCGCCCGCGCTCGCGCCGAGCGGCGCGCGTAATGGCGGTCAGGGCACGGGCCAGTACGGCGTCCCCGAGGTAGTGCAGCACTCCGGTGGTTTCCGTACGAATGATGGAGCGCCCTCGCGCGAGCGCCGGTAGGCATAAGAACCTGAGCGGGAACCGCGGGGAGAACGCATGTGATTCGCTTCAGTGCGTTTCTCGTTGTCGTCGCGGTCGGATTGCTAGTCGCTGGTGTGGTCACGAGCAAGCTTCTGCTCGTCTACCTCGCGATTGGCGTGAGTGGCGTGGCCCTGCTGGCGCTGGGCATAGGCGCGGCCGTCAACTGGCGTGAGCTGACCGGCAAACCCAAGACGGACGTGGCTGAGGCCAGCGCGCAGGGGCCCGCCCCGGCCCCCCAGGTCGCGGTCCCGCAGACTCAGCCCGGGCTCCAGGACTATCCCCGTTCCGCGCCTGCTCCGGAGCCTGCCGGAGTAGCGCCCGCCGGAGTAGCGCCCGCCGGGTCGGGCTGGCCCGCCGCCGTCCCGTCCGCTTCGTCCCGTGCCGGTTATCTGCCCGCCGCCGCCCGGGGGAGTGATACCACCGCACCAGGCGGTTCCCCCGAGTCCCGCCCTGCCGCCCAGCCGCCGGGCTCGCCGCCCGCCGACGCGCCGCTTCGCCCGGCCGCGTTCACCCCGCGCACCGAGGCCCCGGCCCGCCGGGCCTGGGAGTGGCGCGACGATCCGGCCCCGGCCCCGCCCCCGCCCCCTGCTCCGGCTCAGCCTGCCGAGAAGCCCCTCTCACCGCGTGACGAGGGCGCCGCCGAACCCCCGCAGCCTGCCGAACCCCCGCAGGCCGCGGAGCGCAACCAGCCCCTGGACACCCCGGCGCCGGCCGAAGACAAGCCGCCGGCCGAAGACAAGGACCAGCCGCCCACCGGCCGTCAGGATGGCGCGGAACCCGAAGCCCCCGCCAGCGAGCCTGAGCCGGCTCCCGCCGCAGAGCAGGCCGAGCACGTAGAGCAGGCCGAGCACGCAGAGCAGGCTAAGGAAGCCGAGCCCGCTGACCCCGACCCCGACCTGGAGGTAACCGTGGTTCCTGGTGTTCCCAGGTACCACAAGGGCAGCTGCATCCTCATCCGCTTCATGGGCGATAGCGACCTGGACACGATGACCCTGGCCGCCGCCAGGGAGGCTGGCTGCACCCCCTGCCGTGCTTGCCTCCCGGACCAGCCCGAGAAGTCCCCCGAATAACCGGGCGCGCCTGAGCCAGAACCGCAGGCCGAGGTCCTCCTCCACGTGCTCCCTCGCGTCACCAGTCAACGGATCCGCCTCGGCAGGCCCGAACTCCACCGCCAGCACCTCGCCGGCGATCAGCGCAGCGTGCTCGGTCAGCGCCGCCGCCAGCTCGGGGTCGCGAGCCGTCCAGCGCAGCGCGATCCGGTCGGTGACGTCCAGGCCGTCGTTCTTGCGGGCTTCCTGGACCAGCCTGATGACCTCACGCGCAAGCCCTTCGCGCCGAAGTTCCGGGGTGACGGTGGTGTCGATGGCCACGGTCTCGCCGGAGTCGGTGGCCACCGCCCAGCCCGCCCGCGGCGTCTGGGTCACGATCACGTCATCAGCGCCGACCGAGACAGTGCCGACCGAGACCGATGAGCCCGGCACCGTCACCGGTACCGTGTCGCCCGCCAGTACCGCGGTGGCGATGTCCGCGGCCGGCGCGGCCGCGATGGCGGCCGCCACTGCCGGGGTCTGCGCTCCGAACCGACGGCCGAGCGCGCGGAAGTTCGGCTTGACCGCATAGTCGACGAGCTCCCCGGCTTCGCCGCCCAGAACCGCAAGCGACGCCACGTTCAGCTCCTCTGCGATCAAGGATCGCAGTTCAGCAGGCAGCCCCTCGAAGCCTGCCGCTCCGATCAGCGCCCGGCTCAGCGGCTGCCTGGTGCGGACCGAAGCCCCCGACCGGGCCGACCGCCCCAGCTCGACCAGCCGCCGGGCCAGCGCCATCTGCGCGGAAAGCTCCGGGTCGATCAACGCGGAATCAAAAGCCGGCCACGACGCCAGGTGCACCGACTCCGGCGTCCCGGTGCGCCGCAGCACGCCCCAGACGTAATCCGTGATGAACGGCACGAAGGGCGCCATCAGCAGCGTCAGCGTGGTCACGCACTCGTACAGCGTGGCGAACGCCGAGGCCCCCTCAACAGAGGATGGCCCGTCCCAGAACCGCCGCCGCGACCGGCGCACGTACCAGTTGGACAGGTCGTCGATGAGCGCCGCGAGCCGCCGCCCGGCCGCCGCCGTGTCGAAGGACTCCAGCGACAGGGTGACGTCACGCACCACCGTGTGCAGCTCGCTCAGCAGCCACCGGTCGAGCAAGGGCCGGTCCGCCACCGGGGGCGCGGCGCCCTCGGACGGCGTCCAACCGCCCGCGTTGGCGTACAGGACCAGGAACGACGCCGTGTTCCAGTAGGTGAGCAGGATCTTCCTGACGATCTCGCTGAGCACGTCGTGCCCCACCCGCCGCGCGCCCCACGGCGAGCCGGAGGCCGCGAAGAACCAGCGCAGCGCGTCGGCGCCGTGCGCGTCCATCAGCGGGATCGGCTCGAGCACGTTGCCCAGGTGCTTGCTCATCTTGCGGCCGGTATCGTCGACGAGCAGCCCCACGCACACCACGTTCTCGTACGCCGAACGCCCGAACACCATCGTCCCCACGGCCATCAGCGAGTAGAACCAGCCGCGGGTCTGGTCCAGCGCCTCGCAGATGAACTGCGCCGGGTATGCGGCGGTGAACTCCCCGGCGCCCCGCAGCGGCGCGCCGTACTGCGCGAACGGCATCGCGCCCGAGTCGTACCAGACGTCGATCACCTCGGGCACCCGCCGGGCCTCACCCTCACACGAGGGGCAACCGAACGTGACCGCATCCACGAACGGCCGGTGCGGGTCGAGCGTGGTCAGGTCCCGCCCGGCCAGCTCGGACAGTTCGGCCAGCGAGCCGACGCAGGTCAGATGCGACTCCGAGCACACCCACAGGGGCAGCGGCGTGCCCCAGTACCTGGTCCGGGACAGCGCCCAGTCCACGTTGTTCCGCAGCCACTCGCCGTACCGGCCGTGCTTGACCGTCGCCGGGTACCAGTTCGTCCGCTCGTTCTCGGCCAGCAGCTTGTCCTTGATCGCGGTGGTCTTGATGAACCACGAGGGCACCGCGTAGTAGAGCAGCAAGGTGCCGCACCGCCAGCAGTGCGGGTAACTGTGCACGTGCCGCTCGGACCGGAAGAGCAGGCCGCGATCGTCGAGATCGGCGATCAGCCGCCGGTCGGCGTCCTTGAAGAACATCCCGCCGACCAGCGGCACGTCGTCCTCGAAATGCCCGTCAGGCCGGATCGGGTTGACCACTGGCAGGCCGTAGGCGCGCGACGCCTCCATGTCATCAGCGCCGAACGCCGGCGCCAGGTGGACCAGCCCGGTGCCATCTTCCGTAGTCACGAATGACCCTGGAATCACAACATGGGAGTCAGGGATTTTTATCAAGCCGAACGGGGCCTGGTATCTCGCCCCGACCAACGCTTGCCCGCTGAACCTGGCGGCGACGTGCCAGCCATCACCGAGCACCCTGGCGAACAGGTCGTCCGCCACCACTACCCGGTCGCCGTCCCGGGACCGGCGCGCCACCACGTAGGTCGCCTCCGGATGCACCGCCACCGCGGTGTTGGCGACCAGTGTCCACGGCGTGGTCGTCCAGACGAGCAGGTCGGCACCCTCGAGCTCGCGCGGCGCCCCGCCCCCCGTTCCCCCTGGCCCATCCCCCTTCGCCGGCAGCGTGCGCAGCCGGAACCTGACCGTGATGGCCGGATCGGAGACCGTCTGGTAGACGTCCGGCTGGCCCATCTCATGGTCGGAAAGCGGGGTGCCGCAGCGCGGGCAGTAGGGGCTGATCCGGTGGTCGCGGACCAGCAGTCCCTGCTCGTAGATGTTCTTCAGCGACCACCAGACCGACTCGACGTAGCTGGCGTCCATGGTCCGGTAAGCGTTGTCGGTGTCGGCCCAGTAGCCCATCCGCCGGGACATCTCCAGCCACGCGTCGACGTGCCTGAGCACGGACTCGCGGCAGCGCGCGTTGAACGCGGCGACCCCGTACGCCTCGATGTCTCGCTTGCCGGTCAGGCCGAGTTCCTTCTCCACCGCGACCTCGACCGGCAGCCCGTGGCAGTCCCAGCCGGCCTTGCGCGGGACGTGGAACCCCTGCATGGTCTTGAACCTGGGGAACAGGTCCTTGAACGTACGCGCCTCAACGTGGTGCGCGCCCGGCATCCCGTTGGCGGTCGGTGGTCCTTCGTAGAAGGTCCATCGCGGCCCGCCCGCGGTCTGCTTCAGCGACCGCTCGAAGATCGCCGCGTCCTGCCAGCGGGTGAGTACTTCTTGCTCAAGCGCGGGCAGGTCGACCTGCGCGGGGAGCGGCTCGAATCCCTGCACCGGCCCAGCGTAGCTGAAGCGCAGATAAGCTTTCTCATCATGAACCGGGAGGCGGACGCCGGGGCGCCGGCGCGGCCGCGCCGGGTTGGCTTGCTGCTCGCGGTGGCCGTGTTCGTCCTCGCGGCCGACGTCGTCTCCAAGGCCATCGTGGTCGCCCAGATGCCGGGCCACGCGCCGATCCGGCTGCTCGGCGGGCTGCTGACGATCACGCTCACCCGCAATGGCGGGGCCGCGTTCAGCATCGGCACGTCGATGACGATCGTGTTCACCGCCATTGCCCTCGGCGTGATCGTCTACATCCTGCGCGCCGCCAGGAACCTGCGCAGCATCGGGTGGGCCATCAGCCTCGGCCTGCTGCTCGGCGGGGCCGCCGGCAACCTGCTGGACCGGATCTTCCGCGCGCCCGGGTTGTTCCAGGGGCACGTGGTCGACTGGATCGAGCTGCCGGACTGGCCGGTCTTCAACCTCGCCGACTCCGCCATCGTCTGCGCCGGCGTGCTGGTCGTGCTGCTCGCGCTGCTCGGGATCCGGCTGGACGGGACCAGGGCCGCCCAGGAACCCGCATGACGGCTCCCGGCGAACGCCAGATCGTGGTGCCCGACGGCCTGGACGGCGAGCGGCTCGACGCCGCGCTGGCCCGGATGTTCGGACTGTCCAGGTCCCGGGCCGCGGAGCTGATCGGGGACGGCCTGGTGCTCCTCGACGGGCGGACCGCGTCGAAGTCGGACCGCGTGCTGGCCGGGGATCCGCTGCAGGTCACGCTGCCGCCGCCGCGTCCGGCCGAACCCCCGCGGGCGGTCGAGGGCCTGGTCGTCCTCTACGAGGACGACGACATCGTGGTGATCGACAAGCCCCGCGGGGTGGCCGCGCACCCGACGCCCGGCTGGTCCGGGCCGACCGTCACCGGCGGGCTGATCGCGGCCGGGCACACGGTGGCGACCAGCGGTGCCGCCGAACGCCAGGGCGTCGTGCACCGGCTGGACGCGAACACCACCGGCGTGATGGTGGTGGCCAAGAGCGAGCGGGCCTACAGCGCGCTCAAGCGGGCCTTCCGCGAGCGCACCGTGGACAAGCGTTACCACGCGCTCGTGCAGGGGCACCCGGATCCGCTGCGCGGCACGGTCGACGCGCCGATCGGCCGGCACCCGTCCGGCGACGGCCGGTTCGCCGTGGTCAGCGACGGCCGTCCGAGCGTGACCCACTACGACACGCTGGAGGCGTTCCGCGCCGCCAGCCTGGTCTCGGTGCACCTGGAAACCGGCCGGACCCACCAGATCCGGGTGCACATGGCCGCGATCAGGCATCCGTGCGTGGGCGACCTGCTCTACGGCGCCGACCCGGTGCTGGCCGCCAGGCTCGGCCTGACCCGCCAGTGGCTGCACGCGGTCAGCCTGACGTTCGCGCACCCCGCCGACGGCCGCGAGGTCACGTTCACCAGCGACTACCCGCCGGACCTGGCCCGCGCCCTGGACATCCTGCGAGCCGAGAGCTGACCCAGATGGAGATCCCCCAGTACATTGACGCACTGCGCCGCCAGGGCGAGCGGCTGGCCGATGCGGCCGAACGGGCCGGGCTCGACGCCGCCGTTCCGCCCTGCGCGCCCTGGCTGGTCAAAGACCTGCTGCGGCACACCGGCTACGTCCACCGGTGGGCCGCCAGGCACATCACCGAGTGCCCCGGCCAGGTCCTCGACGGGCCGCCGGAGGCGGAGATCCTGCACGGCGGCGCGGAAGACGCCGGGTTGCTCGCCTGGTTCCGGGCCGGTCACGCCGCGCTGACGGAAACCCTGGCCACGGCCGATCCCGCCCTGGAGTGCGCCACGTTCATGGCTGCGCCGTCCCCGCTGGCGTTCTGGGCGCGACGGCAGGCCCACGAGACCGCTATTCACCGGGCTGACGCGGAGAGCGCCGCCGGCGTCACGCCTGAGTACCAGGCGGAGTTCGCCACCGACGGGATCGACGAGCTGATCATGGGGTTCGGACGGCGGCGCAAGTACCAGCCCGGATCCGACCCGAAGACCGCCGATGGCGGGCGGCTGCGCGTGCTAGCCGCGGACACCGGCGGCGCCTGGTCGGTTGAGGCGCACGAGGGCCGCCTGCAGCCGCGACGCACAGACAACCAAAATTCAGACCCCGATGACCCGGAGGGCGCCGGATGCACGGTGAGCGGCCCCGCCTCCCGCGTCTACCTGTACCTGTGGAACCGCGCCGACGCCGAACGGGCCGGTGTCACCGTCGCAGGAGACCCCGTCCTCCTAGCGTCCTGGCAGGCCAGCGTCCGCGTCCGCTGGGGCTGACCGGCTCGCCCGGCGTCGCCCGGGATTGTCAGACCCTGGTGTTAGTGTCAAATACATGTTCGATATAACAGCAACGCCAAGCCGACCGGGATCAGGCCGGCGAGCCCGCGGCCCGGCATCGCGTCCGGGTCTTCGAACCGGAAGGCTGGGCCGACCGGATACGCCAGTACTACGCCGAGCACACCGCCGCCTGAGCGATGGCAATCATGATCCAGGGTGACCCGGTCGGCGCGCCAGACCGGCGGCGAGGGCCAGTCTCCGTTAAGGTGGTGAGCACCGGTTGATGGCTAAACGCGCAGGCCCCGCAGGGCCACGCGCGGTTTGCAGCATGCCCTGAGGAGGCCGATCGTCATGGCAGAGTCCGGTGCGCCGTTCGCTCACCTGCACGTGCACACCGAGTACTCCATGCTGGACGGCGCCGCCCGGCTGAAGGACCTGTTCGCGGAGGTCAAGAGCCAGGGCATGACGCACGTGGCGATGACCGACCACGGCAACATGTTCGGCGCCGCGGAGTTCCACCGGCTTGCGAAGGAAGCGGGCATCACCCCGGTGATCGGGATCGAGGCTTACGTCGCACCCGAAGCCAGGAACAACCTCACCCGGGTCCTGTGGGGCCAGCCGCACCAGAAGAAGGATGACGTCTCCGCGGGTGGCGCCTACCTGCACAAGACCATCTGGGCGCGGAACAACGAGGGCGTGCACAACCTGTTCCGGCTGTCTTCCCGCTCCTACGCCGAGGGGATGCTGGCCAAGTGGCCCCGGATGGACAAGCAGATTATCGCGGAGCACTCCGCCGGCCTGATGGCCTCCACCGGATGCCCGTCGGGTGAGCTGCAGACCAGGCTGCGCCTGGGCCAGTTCGACGAGGCGCTGGCGTCGGCCGCGCAGTGGCAGGACATCTTCGGCAAGGAGAACTACTTCCTCGAGCTGATGGAACACGGCCTGGACATCGAGCGCCGGGTCCGCGACGGCCTGGCCGAGATCGGCAAGAAGCTCGGCATCCCGCCGGTGGTCACCAACGACTCGCACTACACCCGCGAGTCGGACGCCCAGTCCCACGACATGCTGCTGTGCATCCAGACGGGCAAGAACCTGGCCGACGCGGACCGGTTCCGGTTCGAGGGCACCGGCTACTACATCAAGCCCGCCGCCGAGATGTACGCCCTGGACCGCAGCGACCTGTGGCAGGAGGGCTGCCGCAACAGCCAGCTGCTGATCGCCGACCGGGTCGACACCACCGGCATGTTCGACTTCGTCAACCTGATGCCCAGGTTCCCCATCCCGGACGGCTTCGAGTCCGAGGACGACCTGTTCCGCGCCGAGGTGTGGAAGGGCATGGAGCGCCGTTACCCGAACGGGTTCGACGAGCAGCGGCGCAAGCAAGCCGAGTACGAGATCCAGATCATCTGCCAGATGGGCTTCCCCGGGTACTTCCTGGTGGTCGCCGACTTCATCACATGGGCGAAGAACAACGGCGTCGCGGTGGGCCCGGGCCGCGGCTCAGCGGCAGGCTCGATTGTCTCCTACGCGATGGGCATCACTGACCTGGACCCGCTGGTCCACGGACTGATCTTCGAGCGCTTCCTCAACCCCGAGCGCGTGTCCATGCCCGACATGGACATCGACTTCGACGAGCGTGGCCGGGCCGACGTGATCAGGTACGTGACCCAAAAGTGGGGCTCGGACCGGATCGCGCAGATCGTCACCTACGGCACGATCAAGGCCAAGGCCGCGATCAAGGACTCCTGCCGGGTGCTCGGCTTCCCCTACGCGCTCGGCGACCGGATCACCAAGGCGTTCCCGCCGGCCGTGATGGGCAAGGACATCCCGCTGTCCGGCATCTTCGACGAGACCCACCCCCGGTACAAGGAGGCCGGTGAGCTCCGTTCGCTGTACGAGGCCGAAGCGGAGATCAAGCAGGTCATCGACACCGCCCGCGGGATCGAGGGGCTGATCCGCCAGCCCGGCGTGCATGCCGCCGGGGTGATCATGTCGGCGGAGCCGCTGACCGATCACATCCCGGTCTGGACCAGGCCCGCTGACGGCGCGGTCATCACGCAGTTCGACTACCCGACCTGCGAGGGCCTCGGGCTGCTGAAGATGGACTTCCTCGGCCTGCGCAACCTCACCATCATGGCCGACGCGATCGCGGCGATCGAGAAGAACCGGGACATCCCGATCGACCTGCTGAGCCTGCCGCTCGATGACCAGCCGACCTATGACCTGCTGTCCCGCGGGGACACGCTCGGCGTGTTCCAGTTCGACGGCGGGCCCATGCGCACGCTGCTGCGGACGATGAAGCCGGACAACTTCGAGGACATCTCCGCCGTCGGCGCTCTGTACCGGCCGGGTCCGATGGGCGTGAACTCGCACACCAACTACGCGCTGCGCAAGAACGGGCTGCAGGAGATCACGCCTATCCACCCTGAGCTCGAGGAGCCGCTGCGCGAGGTGCTCGAGCCAACCTACGGCCTGATCGTCTACCAGGAGCAGGTGCAAAAGGCCGCCCAGATCCTGGCCGGCTACACGCTCGGACAGGCGGACCTGCTCCGCCGCGCCATGGGCAAGAAGAAGAAGG
>WNGP01001337.1_pt1 | contig 45784 bp, 43 predicted proteins | sample 5407671 | NCBI WGS metagenome assembly WNGP01 (sample SAMN13153381, study PRJNA577476) | soil metagenome | isolation source: 40 cm soil or saprolite under Garry oak tree replicate 2 | place: USA:California | collected 2016-06-15 | reverse complement strand
CGTGGCGGCGGGGGCGCTGTATCCCTCCCTCGGGATCGTGCTGCAGCCGGCCTGGGCCGCGCTGGCGATGAGCGCGAGCACCGTCACCGTGACCGTCAACGCGCTGTTGCTCGGCCCGGTTGACACATCAAGATAAGTTGATATGTTTCCGCCATGCCCACGGCGACCCTTCCCGACATCGACCGCGCCGCCCGCTGGTTCCACGCGCTTTCCGATCAGACGCGCCTCGAAATCGTGCGCCTGCTCTCCCACGGAGAACGCTGCGTGTGCGAGTTGCAGGCCGTGCTCGACGCGGCGCAGTCCCGGCTCTCGTTTCACCTGAAGACGCTGAAGGACGCCGAGCTGGTGACCGACCGGCGCGAGGGACGCTGGGTGCATTACGCCCTCAACCCCGACGCGCTCGAAGCGATCGCGGCGTTTACGGGTGCCGTGAAGCCCGGCAGGCACGCCGGGAGTTGCCGGACCGCCTGCTGCCAATGACAAGGAGCTTCTGATGAGCGGCCCAGACATCAAGGAAACCGTACGGGAGAAGTACGGCCAAGCGGCGTTGCGCGTGCTCGAAGGCGAGAAGAGCGGCTGCTGCGGCGATCCCATCACTTCGCAGCTGTACGACGCGGGCGAGACCACGGGGCTGCCCGAGGGCGCCGTGCTCGCGTCGCTCGGCTGCGGCAATCCCACCGCCCTGGCGGCGCTGCACCCGGGGGAGACGGTCCTCGACCTCGGCTCGGGCGGCGGCATCGATGTCCTGCTGTCCGCCCAGCGCGTCGGGCCGACCGGGAAGGCCTACGGCCTCGACATGACTGACGAGATGCTCGCCCTGGCGCGCGAGAACCAGCGCAAGGCCGGGGTGACGAACGTCGAGTTCCTGAAAGGGGAGATCGAGAACATCCCGCTGCCGGACGGCTCGGTGGACGTGATCATCTCGAACTGCGTGATCAATCTCTCCGCCGACAAGCGCCGCGTGCTCGGCGAGGCGTTCCGAGTGCTCAGGCCGGGAGGTCGCTTCGCGGTGTCGGACGTCGTGGTGCGGGGACAGCTTCCGTCCGAGGTGCGCCGGAGCATTGAGGCCTGGGTGGGGTGTGTCGCAGGCGCCCTGGAGGAAGAGGAGTTCAAGACCCTGCTCGCCCAGCAGGGATTCGAGGAGATCGGCATCGAGCCCACGCGGATCTACCGATTCGACGACGCCAAGGCGTTGCTGCAAGGCGCCGGGCTCGACGCGGAGGTGCTGGCGCGGGAGGTCGACGGCTGCGTGATGGGGGCGTTCGTGCGCGCCCGCAAACCCGCGTGAATAGCGCTCCGTCCGCGAGGTAGCGCCGCGGCGAGCGGCGCCGTATTTCTAGCCACACCTGGACCCTGCGATCCCGTCACCCTCCAGGAGGTGGCACATGAGACGCGCCCTGCCGATGTACGCCGCACTGCTCATCGCCCCTCCCCTCGCGGCGCAACAGACCGGCACCGTTTCGGGGACCGTGGTGGCGGTCGAGTCCGGCGCGCCGCTCCCCGGCGCGAGCGTGGTGATCGTCGGAACGGTGCGAAGCGTGCTGACAAACGAGAAGGGACAATATCACCTGAGCGTCCCCCCCGGGGCGCACGGCGTGCGCGCGCGGTTGATAGGCTATGACGCGGCGGAGCAGCGCGTCACGGTGGCGGCAGGGCAGACGGTCACCGCCGATTTCAAGCTGACCGCGACGCCTCTATCGTTGAACGAAGTGGTGGTGGTGGGCGCCCGCACGTCGCGTACCGCCGTCGAGACGCCCGTGCCGGTCGACGTGATCACCTCCCAGGAGGTCGAAGAGACCGGCCAGGGCGAGGTGAACCAGATCCTCGGTACGCTCGCGCCGTCGTTCAACGCGTCGCACCAAACCATTGCCGACGGCTCGGACCACATCAACCCGGCGAGCCTCCGCGGCCTCGGGCCCGATCAGGTGTTGGTGCTCGTCAACGGCAAGCGGCGGCATCCGCCGGCACTGGTGCACGTCAATGGGACGTTCGGCCGGGGCACGGTGGGGGTGGATCTCAACGCGATCCCGGCGGCGGCGATCGAGCGCATCGAGGTGCTGCGCGACGGCGCCTCGGCCCAGTACGGCTCGGACGCGATCGCCGGCGTGATCAACCTCGTGCTGAAGCGGCAGACGGACCATGTGGAAGCGAGCAGCACCGTCGGGACGACGCCGGGCGGAGGCGGCTTCTGGGACACGCCGGACCACCACGACGGCGATCAGGTCAAGGCCGACGCCAACTACGGCTTCGCGATCGGGGACCGGGGCTTCTTCAACATCACGGCCGAGTATCTCGACCGAGGGGCCACGAACCGCGCCGCGACCTGGTCGGGTCCGATCTTCGTGACACCCGTGCCGAGCACCCCGGCGGCGTACACCGACTCGTTGCGGAAGATCGACGACGACTCGCTGGCGACGCTGGGTTTGACCCGGGCTCCGTTCACGATGAAGGTCGGTCAAGCCGAAGCGACGTTCGGCACCGCGTTCTTCAACGCGATGGTGCCGCTCGGCGAAAACGCCGAGTTCTACAGCTTCGGCGGGTTTTCCTCGCGCGACGGCCGGGCAGGCGCCTTCTACCGGCTGCCGGACCAGGAGGCGCAGGTCGTGCCGCAGATCTTCCCTTACGGCATGCTGCCGTACATCAACACGGGGATCACGGACCAGTCCATCGGCGCCGGCGTCCGCGGCACGAGTCGCGGCTGGGACGTGGACTTCAGCCTCACCCACGGCCGGAACGACTTCCAGTTCATCATCGACAACACCGTGAACGCTTCGCTCGGCGCGGCGAGCCCCACCACCTTCGACGCCGGGCGCCTGGCGTTCGCTCAGACCACGGGCAATCTCGACCTGGTACGCCCGCTCCAAGTCGGACGGCTCAAGTCGGTGTCGTTCGTTACCGGGGCCGAGTTCCGGCTCGAGGACTACCGCATCGAGGCGGGGGATGCCGCGTCCTGGCAGCTCGGCAACGGCGGGAGCCGCCCGGGGATCGACTACGACACCACCGCGGCCGGGAGACCGAAGCAGCCCGGCTCGCAGGGCTTCCCCGGATTCCAGCCTGCCAACGAGGTGGACCGCTCCCGTACCAGCCTGGGCGTCTACGCCGGGCTCGAGAGTCAGCTGACCGACCGGCTCCTCGTCGACGCGGGCGGGCGCTTCGAGAGCTACAGCGACTTCGGGAACACAATCAACGGCAAACTCGCGGGACGCTACGAGATCGTACCGAACGTCGCGGTGCGCGCCGCCGTCAGCACGGGGTTCCGGGCGCCATCATTGCAGCAATTGTGGTTCAACAACGTCAGCACGCAGTTCGTGTTCGTGAGCGGCGCCCTCGCGCCGCAAAACGTGCTCACGAGCAACAATCAGAGTCGGGTGACCAAGGCGTTCGGGATCCCGGATCTCACCCAGGAGACGTCCGTGAACCTGAGCGCCGGGATTACGGCGCGGCCGCGCCCCAACCTGTCGCTCACCGCGGACCTCTACCGCATCACGATCGACGGCCGGATCGTCCTGACGAGCCAGTTCTCGGCGAGCGACACCGTCGTCAAGCGGATCCTCGCCCCGTTCCAGAGCCAGGGCGTGACCACGGCGCAGTTCTTCACCAACTCGGTCGATACGCGGACCACCGGCCTCGATCTCGTCGCGGCCTACGCGCGCGGCCTCGGTCGTGGCGCGCTGACTCTGACCGGCTCGGCGAGCTTCACCAAGACCGAGGTGGTCCGGGTCAACGTCCCGCAAGCGATGGCCGACACGTTCCGCACCGGTCTCACGACGATTCAGAACCGGATCTTGAACCGCGAGGATCGCAACCGCCTCGAGGATGCGCTGCCTCGCGCGAAGGGCTCGCTCGCCGCGCCTTGCCGTCGGCGCGAACAACCTCCTCAACACTTATCCCGACCCGCAGGTGCACCCCGTGAACCAAAGCTTCGGCCGCTTTGTGTACAGTCGGCGGGTCACGCAGTTCGGGATGAACGGTGGATTCTATTACACACGGCTGCAGGTAAGCCTGTAGGAGCCGGCCTAGATCCCCTCGCGCAGCTGCCGCAACACGTACTCGAGGATGCCCCCGTGGCGGTAATACTGCAGCTCCTGCGGCGTGTCGATCCGCACCGTCGCCTGGAACTGCACCGTTGAGCCGTCGGGCCGGGTCGCCCGCACCGTCAGCTCCCGTCCGCGTGGGAACCCTTCCGCGAGCACGTCGCCGAGCCCGGTCAGGTCGAAGGTTTCCTTGCCGCTCACGCCGAGCGTTTCCGGACTCTGGCCCGCCTGGAACTGCAGCGGCAGGATGCCCATTCCGACGAGGTTCGAGCGGTGAATGCGCTCGTAGCTCTGCGCGATCACCGCGCGCACGCCGAGTAGCCGGGGGCCCTTCGCCGCCCAGTCGCGCGACGAGCCGGAGCCGTACTCCTTCCCGGCGATCACGAGCAGGGGGACACCCTCCGCCTGGTACTTCACCGACGCGTCGTAGATCGTCATCTGTTCGCCGTCCGGGAGGTGCACGGTGACCGGCCCCTCGGTCCCGGGCGCGAGCAGGTTCGTGAGCCGCACGTTCGCGAACGTGCCGCGCACCATGACTTCGTGGTTGCCGCGGCGCGAGCCGTAGGAGTTGAAGTCCGCCGGCTGCACGCCGTGGCCGACGAGGTATTGCCCCGCGGGGCTCGTCTTGCGGATCGAGCCGGCGGGGGAGATGTGGTCCGTGGTGATGCTGTCGCCCAGCAGGCACAGCACCCGCGCGCCGCGGATGTCGCCGATCGGCCCCGGGGCCCCGGGCATGCCGTCGAAATAGGGAGCGCGGCGGATGTAGGTCGAATCGGGCTCCCACGCGAAGCGCTCGCCCGCGGGAACGGGAAGGCCGTTCCAGCGCTCGTCGCCCCGGAACACCTCGCCGTACTCCTTGTGGAACATCGCGGACTTGATCGACGCGCGGACGAGCGCGTCCACTTCCTGCGCCGTGGGCCAGATGTCGCGCAGGTAGACGGGCTTGCCGTCCTTCCCGGTGCCCAACGGCTCCTGCTGGAGATCGAGATCGATCCGCCCCGCGAGCGCGTACGCCACGACCAGCGGCGGTGAGGCGAGATAGTTGGCGCGCACCTCCTGCTGGATCCGCCCTTCGAAATTGCGGTTCCCGGAGAGCACCGAGCACACCGCCAGCTCCCCTTCGGCGATCGCCGCCGAGACGGCCTCGGGGAGCGGGCCCGAGTTGCCGATGCACGTCGTGCAGCCGTAGCCCACGAGGTGGAAGCGCAGCTGCTCGAGGTAGGGCATCAGGCCGGCCTGCTTCAGGTAGTCGGTCACCACCTTGGAGCCCGGCGCGAGGCTCGTCTTGACCCAGGGCTGCGACCGGAGGCCCTTCTCGACCGCCTTTTTCGCGACCAGGCCCGCGGCGATCATCACCGACGGATTCGACGTGTTGGTGCAGCTGGTGATCGCGGCGATCACGACCGAGCCGTGGCGCAGCTGGTGCGCGGCGCCGTCGAGCGTCAGGTCAACGTGCGTCCGGCGCTGCGGCGGGGCCTCGACCGCGGTCGCCACGCCGCCGCCCCCCCCCTCACCCTCCCACCGGCCCATGTTCTGGGGCGGCGCAATCGGCGAAGAGGGCTTCATGAGCGCCGGGAGCACCAGGTGAAAGCTGCGCGCGACGTCGCGCAGCGGAACGCGGTCCTGCGGCCGCCGTGGGCCTGCGAGGCTCGGCTCCACCGCCGCCAGATCGAGCGCCAGGGTGTCCGAGTACGCGGGCTCGGGTGCGCCGGCCGAATGGAACAGGCCCTGCTCCTTCATGTAGGCTTCGACGAGCTGCACCTGCTCCTTGGAGCGTCCGGTGAACGTGAGGTAGCGCAGCGTCTCCTGGTCCACCGGGAACATGCCCACCGTGGCGCCGTATTCGGGCGCCATGTTGCCGATCGTCGCCCGGTCCGCCACCGGCAGGGTGGAGATCCCCGGCCCGTAGAACTCGACGAAGTTCCCGACGACGCCCTTCTTGCGAAGCATCTCCGTGACAGTAAGGACGAGGTCCGTCGCGGTCGCGCCCTCGGCGAGCTTGCCGGTCAGGCGGAAGCCTACGACCTGGGGGATGAGCATCGAGACCGGCTGGCCCAGCATCGCCGCCTCCGCCTCGATGCCTCCCACCCCCCAGCCGAGCACGCCCAGCCCGTTGATCATGGTGGTGTGGGAGTCGGTGCCGACCAGCGTGTCCGGGTACGCCTGCGGCGTCTTCCCGTCGGTCGTGAACACCACGCGTGCCAGGTACTCGAGGTTCACCTGGTGCACGATGCCGGTGTCGGGCGGCACGACGCGGAACCCCCGGAAGGTCTGCTGCGCCCAGCGCAGCAGGGCGTAGCGCTCGCGGTTGCGCTGCAGCTCGAGGTCGGCGTTCACCTGGAACGCCGTGGGCGTGCCGAACTCGTCCACGATCACCGAGTGGTCGATCACGAGCTCGGCCGGGAGGAGCGGGTTGACGCGCTTCGGGTCGCCGCCCATCGTCTGCATCGCGTCGCGCATCGCCGCGAGGTCCACGACCGCGGGGACGCCGGTGAAGTCCTGCATCAGGACGCGCGCCGGCATGAAGGCGATCTCGTCGTCCGGGGTCTTCCTGGGATCCCACTGCGCCAGCTTCTCGATCTCGTCGCCCCTCACCGTGTGCCCGTCCTCGCGCCGCAACAGGTTCTCGAGGAGGATGCGCAGGGAGTACGGGAGCCGGCTCACCGGCAAGCCGCGCTGCTCGAGCGCCGCCAGGCGGAAGATCTCGAAGGTCCGCCGGCCGACCTTGAAGGTGCTGCGGCTGCCGAAGCTGTCCCGGGTCGTCATTCCACGTTCCTCACGTCCACGACGAAGTACTCCGTCTCGCCGAAGCAGGTCGTCGGGATGCCCTTGTGCTGGTGGTACGTGAGCGCGACGCGCTTTCCCATGGTCTGGTTCACGCGCGCCGCCAGCGCGTCGTCCCGCACGGTGAAAAAGAACTTCTCCGACATGGTCCCCGGGATCGACACGATCGCCAGCTCCCCCTCCCATGTCTTACAGATCCAGCCCTTCTTCGAGAACTTCTGGACGTACCCGGCGCGCTCTCCCTTCGCGTAGCTCCAGGTCAGGGCGCTCCAGGTGTAGAGCACGAAGAGCAGGATGGGCGTGAATACGGCGGCCGTGATGAGGAGCTTCTGCTTGCGCGACAGGGTGAAGTTCACGCGAGGAAATCTAATGAATCACGTCACCTCGTATCGCTCCGTCTTGTACGCCACGAACCCCCGCTTCTGGTAGTTCGGCAGCGCATGCGGGTGATCGAGCGTGCAGGTGTGGAGCCAGACGCGCGAGGGTCGGAGCGCCCATGCGTCGCGCACCGCGCAGGAGAGCAGGTGTTTGCCGAGCCCGTGCCCGATGGCGTCGGGCGCGAGCCCGAAGTAGGCGATCTCGACGGAGCCGTCCTCCGACACGTGCCGCAGCTCGTACCAACCGGCGAGCGCGGCCTGCAGGGTCGCGACGTGCAGCGTGATCCCCGGCTGCGCGAGGTGCGCGCCGATCTCGGCGTCGCTCCAGTCCCAGCGGTCGCGCCAGTGGTACGCCTCACCGACCGTGCGGTAGCACCGGCGGTACAGCGCGGGCGTGGGACGCTCCACCCGCTCGACCCGGAGGCCCGGAAATTCGCCGAACGCCGGACGGAACTGGCCTGGATTCGTCAGCTCGAGATACGTTCGCGTCGCTTGCAAGTCACCCCTGGGCGCCTTGGCGTCTGTGCGTCTTGGCGTCTATTTTTGCCCCATGACTTTCAATCGCATGGGCACCGTCCCCCTGCCGCTGGCGCTGCACCTCGCGAGCTACACCGTGCTGGGGCTGTTCTGCTTCTTCGCGGGCGCGCTCAATCTGATCGACCCGGTCAAAATCCCGCACGGCATCATGTTTCTCGCCGTGTGCGGCTTCAGCTGGGGCTACGTCTTCGGGATCCTGATGGCGCGCAAGGAGGTGGTCGTCTTGGGCTTCCTCGCGAGCATCGCCTGGCTCGTGGCCGCGCTGGTCGGCGCCGCCCGCTTCGGGCTCGACTGGCGCCTCACGGCGCTGCTCGTCGGGCTCGGCGTCTCCGGCCTGATCACCCTCGCGCTGTACCGGCAGCGCATCCTGGAGCACTGACCGCCCGGGTCATCCGATCACGTTCGTCTCGATGTCCTCGGGGGCCGCCGGCAGCTCCACGACGAACTTCGCTCCTCCCAGCTTGGACTCCTCCAGCCAGATCTTCCCGCCCACCTCGGTGACGACGCGCTGACAGATCGCGAGGCCGAGGCCGGTGCCTTCGTCGGGCCCCTTGGTCGTGAAGAACGGGTCGAAGATGCGGGCTCGGATCTCCCGCGGGACACCCGGGCCCGAGTCCTCCACGACGATCCGCACCCAGCCTTCGCGCGCCTGCGTCGTGAGGTGCACGATCGCGGGCTTGCGCCCGCGCACCACGTATTCCGCGTTGGTCACCAGGTTGATCACCACCTGCTGCAGCTCCTGGCCGAGGCCGAGGACGGCGGGCGCGGACTGGTCGAGCTCGGTGCGGAGCTCCACGCTCTCGGCGCGCAGCACCCGCTGGCGGATTTCGGCGACATCGCGCACCAGGTCGTTCATCTGCACGCGCGTAGGCGCCGTGTCGGCGCGGCGCGCAAGCCGCAGCAAGCTGCGCACGATGCGCGCGGCGCGGTCCACTTCCCGCGTGATCGTGGCCGCCGTGGTGCTCGTCTCCGGGTCCTTGCTGGCGCGCCCGAGCAGCTCGGCCTCGATGCGGATCGCCGCGAGCGGGTTGTTGACCTCGTGCGCCACGCCGCTCGCGATCTCGCCCACGGTGGCGAGCTTCTCGCGGGCGATCAGCTCGCGCTGGGCGCGCAGCTCGTCGGTACGGTCGTACAGCGCCACCAACAGGCTGTCCGGCCCCACGCCCGACAGCCCCGTCACCGTGCAGTCGCAGATGCGCCGGTCACCGGACGACTGCGACACGAGCACGCGGCCGTGCCACGGCTCCCCGTGGCGGGGGCGCGCCAGCACGAGGTGGAGCGAGATCTCGCTGGGCGAGAGTCCGAGCGCTTCCAGGTGCAGCCCCAGGGCCTGCCCTTCGGACGGGATCCCGAAGAGGCGGCACCCCGCCTGGTTGAGCTGCTGGACCCGGCCCTCAAGATCGACCAGGGCCATCGGGAGCGGGCTCCCGTCCACCATCGCATGCGCGCGCTCCGCCGCGGCGCGCGCGCCGCTCACCGCCTCGGAGAGCTCGAGGCCGCCGGCGATGTGGGCCGCGACGGCCGTGAGGTACTGCAGTTCGACCAGCCCGAAAGGCGGCGGCTCGTCCGCGGCGGGCCGGAGGTAGCGCACGACGCCCACCGCCCCCGCGACGCCGCTCGACGTCTTGAGCGGCACGATCATCGCCGCGCGGGCGGTCCCGGACGGCGAAAGGGACTGCTGCGCGTCCGGCTCGGCGAGGATGTTGTCGGTGAGCAGCACCTCGCCCGAGCGGACCACACGGCCGGTGGCGCTGGCGTTGAGGGCGATCTCGCACCCCTCGAGCTCCACGCACCGGCCCACCGTCGCGACGACCCGGAGCGCGGTGCCGTCGGGGCGGCGCAGCGCCACATAGGCGCCCTGGGCCTCCACCAGGCTCGTGACGCTCTGGAGCGTGTACTGCAGCAGCAGCTCGCGGTCGGGGGCGGCGAGCAGCCAGCGCGACAGCTCGACCAGGAACGTGCCGAGCCGGCGCTCCCGCTCGAGCCCGCTGCGCCGCGCAACCATCACCGCGAGGTGAGAGGCGATCTCGATAGTCGAGTGCAGCGCTTCGGCCGGGAATCCCTCGGGCAGCCCGCGCAACCGCACGCTCACGTGCCGGCCGTCGGCGTCGTGGAAGTCCGCGAGGAAAGACTCGCCGCTCTCGGGGAGGTCCGCGCCGGCTTGCAGCGCGCCGGACTCGTTCAATCCCTTGTACGTCAGCTCGACCCGGGCACCGGTCCATTCGCTCAGGACGTCCGTCGCCGCCTGCCAGAAGGCCCGCGTCTGCTTGGCCTTACCGGCTTCCGTCAGGAGCCGACGGATCGGGTCGATCATGACTTCAAACTACGTCACGAAGGGACGTCGCGAGGAGTTGTGAGAGACGGCTCTTCGCGACGTGGCTCCGTGACGATTCTTCGTGACGCCTCACCCGCGACGGCTTTTCGTCTATGGATTGGTCGGCCGAATATCGAGCTCGCTCATCATCGCCCCGTCGGAAACCGTAAGCGCCGCCACGACGGCGTGGGCGACGTCTTCCGGCTTGAGGACCCGGTCGCGGTTGCCGCGCTGCCGGTTCCCGAAGGACGTGTCGACCGACCCGGGACAGACGGCCACCACCCGCACGCCGTGCTTGCGGACTTCGAGCATGAGCGCCTTCGAGAACCCCAGCACCGCGTGCTTCGAGGCACAATATGCGGTACCGCCCTCGACACCGTTCTTGCCCGCGAGCGACGCCACGTTCACGACGGTGCCTCCCCCCGCCTCCTTCATCCCGCGGAGGAACGCCCGCGTCACGAGATAGAGCGACCGCACGTTCACCCCCATCATCTCGTCCCACTCCTCGAGCGACAGCTCCTCGAGCGGCTTGAAGCGGCCGATGCCGGCGTTGTTGACGAGGATGCTCGGGGCGCCGCGTTGCCCGGTCACGAAGGCGGCGAACGCGTCGACGCACGCCGGGTCCGACACGTCGCACCGCATCCCGATCGCGTCGATGCCGGCCCTCTTCCAGTCCCCGAGCGTAGCGCGGACGGCGGCGTCCGTACGTGCGCAGATCGCGAGCTTGGCTCCCGCCTGGCCCAGCGCGACGCCGATGGCGTGCCCGATCCCCTGTGTCGCTCCGGTTACAACGGCCAACGCCCCCGCGAGCTCCATAGGCGAGAATATACGAAAGGCGTCGCGGGAGGGCGTCGAGGGGAGGCGTCAAGGGAAGGCATAGGGAACCGGCCAGCGTTCTGGGAATGTGAGCCATGATATGGATGTGCTAGACGCATATTCGCAGGCCGTCACCGGCGCAGCCGAAAGAGTCGGCCCCGCCGTGGTGAGCGTCGACGTGCGGCACCGGGTCGAGCGGCGCGGGCGGCCGGCGCGGGAGGTGCCCGGGCACGGCTCGGGGTTCGTGTTCACGCCCGACGGCTTCATCCTCACGAACAGCCACGTGGTGCACGACGCCACGCGGATCGAGGCCGCGTTCGCCGACGGGCGGCGCGTGGGCGCGCATCTGGTCGGCGACGATCCCGAAACCGACCTCGCGGTGCTCCGGGTGGAGCCCGCCACCCACGCGGCCGCCGAGCTCGGGGATTCGGGGACGCTGCGCGTGGGGCAGCTCGTGATCGCGATCGGCAACCCGCTCGGCTTCGAGAGCACGGTGACGGCGGGCGTCGTGAGCGCGCTCGGCCGCTCGTTCCGCTCGGTGACGGGCCGGCTGATCGACGACGTGATTCAGACCGACGCGGCGCTCAACCCCGGTAACTCGGGCGGGCCGCTCGTGGACTCGCGCGGACGCGTGATCGGCGTCAACACCGCCGTCATCCTTCCGGCGCAGGGGATCTGCTTCGCGGTAGGGATCAATACGGCGAAGGTGGTGACCGGCCAGCTCATCCGGCACGGCAAGATCCGCCGCGGGCGCATCGGCGTGGCGGGCCAGAACGTGCCGCTGTTGCGGCTCGCCCAGCGGGCCCACGGCCTCGACGCCACGAGCGGCGTGCTCGTCACCGGCGTGGAGCCGAACAGCCCGGCACAGCGCGCCGGGCTGACCTCCGGCGATATCATAGTAGCTTTCGACGGGAAGCCCGTGGCAGGCATCGACGACCTGCATCGGCTGCTCGTCACGGAGCGGATCGGCGCGCCCACGACCGTCGTCGTGCTACGCAAAGCCGACAAGCTCGAGCTGGCGATCGTCCCCGACGAGTCGGCGACTCGCACTTCTTGAAAGGAACACCCATGGCTGCCCTTGACGCCGGGAGGCCGGCGCCCGACTTCACGCTCCCCAGCACCCCCGACCAGACCGTGTCGCTGCGCGATTTCCGCGGCCGGCCGGTGATCCTGGCGTTCTATCCGGCGGACTGGAGCCCGGTATGCGGGGACCAGATGGCGCTGTACAACGAGGTCCTGCCCGAGTTTCAGCGCTACGGGGCGACGCTGCTCGGCGTCTCGGTGGACGGCGTGTGGTGCCACACGGCGTTCGCTCGCGACCGCAAGCTCCACTTCCCCCTGCTTGCGGACTTCGAGCCGAAGGGCGCGGTGGCGCGCCGCTACGGCGTGTACCGGCAGGGCGACGGCTGGACGGAGCGGGCGCTGTTCGTCATCGACGGGGACGGCGTGATCCGCTGGAGCTACGTCTCGCCCATCGGCGTCAATCCCGGCGCGGACGGGATCCTGCGCGCCCTCCAGTCGCTCGCGGGCGAGCGGACCCCGGCGTGAGCCGGCGTGACACGCAGGCCGCCCCCCAGCTCACGCTCCCGGTCGGCGAGCGGGATCACGCCCGCGGCCCGGCCGGCGCCGCCGTCACCCTCGTCGAGTACGGCGACTACGAGTGCCCGTACTGCGGCCGTGCCTACCCAATCGTGAAAGAGATCCAGCAACGGCTGGGTCGCCGCCTGCGCTTCGTGTTCCGGAACTTCCCGCTGCGCGAGAGTCACCCGCACGCGCAGCACGCCGCTGAGGCGGCGGAAGCGGCCGGCGCGCAGGCGAAGTTCTGGGAGATGCACGACCGCCTGTTCGAGCGACAATTCGCTCTGGACGATGACAACCTGGTCGAATATGCCGGCGATCTGGGCCTCGACGCCGAGCGCGTCCGGAAGGAGCTGGCCGGGCGGGTATACGAGCCGCGCGTGCGCGAGGACTTCCGAAGCGGCGTCGCGAGCGGCGTGAACGGCACGCCGACGTTCTTCGTGAACGGCGTTCGCCACGACGAAGCGTGGGAATTGGAGCCCCTGCTCGCCACCCTCGAGCGCGCCGCGAAGGTGAAATAGCTTACCCGCGGATCGCGCCGGGGAACCGCGCTGGATCTGGCGTGAATCCGGGGAAGACGGCCGAGAGATCGCGCGCGCCCAGGTGGCGCGCCAGAATCTCGGCGAACAGATCGCGGAAATCCGTCGTGACTTGGACGTCCCGTCCCTCGAAGCGCTGCGCCGGGTCGAGGCCCGGCCACCTCCCCAGCACCGTGCCGCCGTTCACCGGGCCGCCCAGGACGAGCATCGCGGTCGCGTGTCCGTGGTCGGTGCCGGAATTGCCGTTCTCCCGTACGGTGCGGCCGAACTCGGACATCGTGAGCACCACCACGTCGCGCAGCTTCTCGCCCAGGTCCTGAGCGAACGCCGCGAGCGCCCGCCCGAACTCACCGAGGCGCGTCGCCAGCTGTCCCTCGCTCGCCCCCTGGTTCACGTGCGTGTCCCACCCCGTCACGTCCGCGAACGCCAGCTGCACCCCGACGTCGGCCTTGATGAGCTGGGCGATCTCGAGCATCGCCTTCCCGAACCGGCCGCGCGGGTAGGCGGCGTCGTTGGCGGGCCGGTACTCGGCGAGATCGAGCTGCTTCAACATCTGCACGGCATGAAACGCCTCCTGCGACGAGCTCGAGAGCAGGCCGGTCGCCGAGCCGGCGTACAGCTGTTCGAAGGCGCGCGTGAGCCGGTCGCGCGCGGCGGGCTGGAGGCGGGGCGCGCGCAGGCCGAACGCCTGCAGGTCGTCGATCGCGAGACTGGGCGCGCTGCCGGCCAGGATGCGCGGCAACTGCGGCCCGAAGGCGACGGCCCGGAACGGCGTGTCGGCGTGCTGGCGATCGTGCTGGCAGTAGCGGTTGAGCCAGCCGTCGGGCGTGGCCTTCACGCCGGGGGTGCCCGCCTCCATGTAGTCCTGCGCGTCGAAGTGGCTGCGCGAGGCGTCGGGCGAGCCGATGGCGTGGATCGCGGCCAGGCTCTTCGCGTCCCACCACGGCTTCAGCGCCGCGAGCCGGGGATGGAGCCCGAAGTAGCCGTCGAGATCGATGACGTCCGTTGCCGGCACCGCTATCCGCGGCCGTTCCCGGTAATACAGGGCGTCGCCGTGCGGCACGATCATGTTGAGCCCGTCCACGGCGCCGCGTTGGAAGAGGCAGACGAGAATCGGGCGGTTAGGCGGATAGCCGGTTAGCCGGTTAGTGGCTGCGTAGGCGGCCCGGGCCAAAAACAGCGGGTCGAGCCCCAGGCTGAACAGCGCGACCCCGCCGGATTTCACGAATACGCGTCTTGAGATCGTCATTGTTGTCACTCCCTAACCGCCTATCCGCCTATCCGCCTAACTACTGCCTCTGAAACTCCGGCCCGCCGATCGCCAATCCGACGGCCAGTGCCCGCGCCTGCAACGGATCGCCCACGTCCGCGAGCTGCTCGCGCAGCACCTTGCGCGTGTTCGGCGACAGGGTGCCGCCGAGAATCCGTTCGTCGAGGGCGGCCACCAGCCGGTCGGCGTCCGCGGTCGGTGAAACGATCGAGTCGAGATTGACGACCAGGCCGGGGACGTTGCCGGCGGCGAGCGCGACCGCCGCGTTCATGCGGTCGAGCAGGGCCCCGCTGTTCACCCAGGCGTCCTGCTTCTCCGGGTACCCGTCCGGCGCCACGTGGAGGTATAGCGGCTCGCCCAGCCGCGCCACCAGCTGCGCGAGGCGGGGGTTGGTGTCGGGATCGGCGCCGACGACGCGCGCGGCGCTCACCACGAACTCGAGCGGCGTCTTGACCTTGCCGCCCAGCGTGCGGGGCGCCCAGAAGTCGGGCGACGTGAAGATCGCCCGCAGCACCTCGCGGAGGTCGCCGCCCGAGCGCTTCCAGGCGGCGACCGCGTCGTCCACGCAACCGTCCGGCGGGTCGTCGCTCACGAACCGCTCGCACAGCTGGTGGCTCACGTGGTGCATGGTTGCTGGCTGATTGGCGAGCAGCTTGAGCAGGCGAATTCCCTCGTCCATGCCGTGGCCAGCCTGAAACCTGACACCCAACACCTGCTTCTCCCCTTCATCATGCGCCCACTCGTGGAACTCGAAGTCGCCGCCCTGCCGGGGCCGCTTGATGCTCCACCCCGTGAAGATGCGTGCCACGTTGATCACGTCCTGCTGCGTGTAGCCGCCGTCCACGCCGAGGGTGTGCAGCTCGAGCAGCTCGCGGGCGTAGTTCTCGTTGAGCCCCAACGCGACGCTCTCCCAATTATCGAGATAGAACAGCATCGCCGGGCTCTCGGCCGTGGCGATCAAGAGATCCTCGAACCTGCCCAACGCGTGGGGGCGGATCACGTGCTCGACGTAATCGGGCAGCAGGAACCGGTCGGCGCCCTTGCCGAGGAACACGTTGAAATGGTTGGTCCAGAAGTCGACCATCACCTCGTACAGCTGGCGCTCGGAGATGGTGGCGCGCACGACCGCGAGCTCGGCAAGCTGGCCGGCGAGCCGGCGGCCTTGTTGCTCCACCGGGCCGGGCGTCTGATCGGCCGTGGTGTCGGCCTTGCGCTCACGCCGCTCCCGCTGGGCGTCGAGGTACAGCTGGGCCAGGTCGCCGCGGTCGTAGTGAAGGACCCGGAACTCGCGCTCCCGCGCGACGCGGTCGCCGTCGGCGATCTGGTCGGGCGCGAGCTGCCGGTCGATCCACCGCATCACGCCTTCCCGCGCCAGGCGCGCCACTTCGCCGGGGCGCGGCCCGTAGGCGAGGCGGTTCAGCGCGTGGAACGCGGAATCGCGCGGGGTGAGGACGGGGGGCTGTTGCCCCGCTCCCACGCCCGCCGCGAGCAGCAGCGCCGTCACGAGCGGCGGAACGACCAGGTTTTTCATGCGGTTATATTGACGCACGGCCCCGTGGACAAGTTAAGGTTGTGACGAACCCCCCTCCGCGCTTCATCCCGCACGGCATCATGCCGAAGCCCAGGAGCTTGCTCTCCGGGCCCGACGGAAAGCCTCCCACGTGGGGGGAGCGGCTCCAGGCGCTCAAGTACGTTCCCCCGCTGCTGAAGCTCGTGTACGAGACCCATCGCGGGTACACCGTGGCGATTCTCGTGCTGCGGGCCATCCGCTCGTTCGTGCCCCTCGCGGTCCTGTGGATCGGCAAGCTGATCATCGACGGGGTGATCGCCGCGATGCGGGTACGCTCCGGCGGGGGCACGGCCGTGGACTGGTGGTACCTGGGCGGGCTCGTGGGGCTCGAGCTGGGCATCGCCGTGGCGGGAGAAGGGCTGGCCCGGCTGTCGTCGCTGCTCGAGAGCCTGCTCGGCGACCTGTTCTCGAACCGCATCAGCGTGCGGCTGATGCAGCATGCCGCCACGCTCGACCTGGCGCAGTACGAGGATGCCGAGATCTACGACCATCTGGAGCGCGCCCGCCGCCAGACCGTGGGCCGGATCGGACTGATCGCCCTGTTGCTCTCCACGGCGCAGGATCTCGTGACGCTGGCGTCGCTCGCGGGCGTGCTGCTCGTCCAGCTCCCGTGGCTGCTGCTGCTGCTCGTCGTCGCGGTGCTGCCCTCGTTCCTCGGCGAGACGCACTACGCGGCGCTCGGTTACTCGCTGCTGTTCAGCTGGACTCCCGAGCGGCGGCTGCTCGACTACCTGCGGTACGCGGGCGCGTCGGACGAGATGGCGAAGGAGGTCAAGCTGTTCAACCTGTCGGACTTCCTCGTGGGCCGCTACGCCAAGCTGTCGGACGACTTCTACGAGGAGAACAAACGGCTCGCGATCAGGCGCAACATCGTCTCGACGCTGTTCGTCACCATCGGCACGCTCGGCTACTACGGCGCCTACGCGGTCACGATCTATCTCACGGTGCTGGGGCGCTTCACGATCGGCGCGCTCACGTTCCTCGCGGGCTCGTTCCGCCAGAGCCGCGACCTGATCCAGCGCATCCTCTTGTCGCTGTCGCAAGTGTTCGAGCAGAGCCTGTATCTGTCGGACCTGTTCACCTTCTTCGACGTGCAGCCGCGGGTTACGTCTCGGCCCGGGGCGCGGGCCGTGCCGGTGCCGATCCTGCGGGGATTCGAGTTCCAGGACGTGGGATTCCGCTACCCGGGCTCGGACCGGTGGGCGGTGCGGCACCTGACCTTCACGTTCCAGCCGGGCGAGCGGATCGCCCTCGTGGGTGAGAACGGCGCGGGCAAGACGACACTCGTGAAGTTGCTGGCCCGCCTGTACGACCCGGACGAGGGACGCATCCTGCTCGACGGGGTCGACCTGCGGGAGTACGAGCTCGACAGTCTGCGCAAGAACATCGGGGTCATCTTCCAGGACTTCGTGCGCTACGACTTCATCCTCAAGGAGAACATCGGGGTGAGCCAGGTGGAGCAGCTGGGCGACGAGGCGCGGATCCGCGAGGCCGCGCGCCGCAGCCTCGCCGACTCGGTCGCCTCCCGGCTCGGGAAGGGCTACGACCAGATGCTCGGCCGCCGCTTCGACGGCGGCGTGGAGCTGTCGGGGGGCGAGTGGCAGAAGGTGGCGCTGGGCCGGGCCTACATGCGCGACGCCCAGGTCCTGATCCTGGACGAGCCGACCGCGTCGCTCGACGCGCGCGCCGAGTACGAGGTGTTCCTGCGGTTCGCGGAGCTGACGCGGGGGCGGATGGCGGTGCTCATCTCGCACCGCTTCTCGACGGTGCGAATGGCGGACCGCATCCTCGTGCTGCAAGGGGGCGAGCTGGTTGATCAGGGTACGCACGAGGAGCTGCTTGCGAGAGGAGGGCTCTATGCCGAGCTTTTCTCTCTCCAGGCCGCCGGGTACCGGTAGGCGCACACGTGACCAGGAGGGCAACATGCGTACGGTAGGAGTCGGACTGTCCGTGCTGTCGATCGCGGCGTTCGCGGCCGGCGCCCCGCTGCACGCGCAACGCGGGCAGCGGAACCTGCTCACCGCTGAGGAGATCGAGCGCGCGAAGGCCAGCATCGCCACGGCGTTCGACGCCGTCGAGATGCTGCGCCCGCGTTGGTTCCAGCGACGCGAGCTCGCCAGGCTCCCGGGGACCCCGACCGAGCCACTCCAGGACATTACGGTTCGCGTGTATCTGAACGACCACGTCGCCGGCGGGCCCGACTTCCTGAAGACGATTCCGGTGGAGACCGTTCTCGAGATGCGCTGGCTCAGCCAGAACGAGGCGGCGAGCCGCTTCGGGCCCACCGAGGGATATGCCGCGATCGTCGTTACGCTGAAGCGCTAGCTTGCGGGTCCGAGTCAGCCCTCCGGCGCCAGGGCGACCGCCAAACCCATCTCGTCCAGGAACGCGCTGCCGCCGGCATCCTGCCCGAACCGCCGATCGACCCGGGTGAGCACGAGCCGGTCGCGCGCCCGCGTCATCCCGACGTACAGGAGGCGGCGTGCTTCCTGGATCTCATCCACCCGGTTCTCGATCGCCGCGTAGTAACCGGGCAACTGGAAATCTTCGACGCCCACGACGTAGACACGCGAGAACTCGAGCCCCTTGGTCGAGTGCAGCGTGAGCAGGTTCACGCGCTGGGGGTCGACCTCGACGCCCGCGGAGGTGGAGAGGGCGACGCGCTCCAGCAGGCGCGCGATGCCGTCCTGCAGCGTGAGGGCGGCGTCGCCGTCCATCAGGGCCCGCAGGCGGGCGAGGGCCGCGGGGTAGCGATGCGCCGGCTCGGGCTCCGCCCGCAGGTGCGCCATGAGCGCCTTCCCGCCCAGCCGCTCGATGACGGCTTCGACGGACGGCGCGTCGGCCCCGGTGCGTTCCCGCTCCGTGGCGTAGAACTCGAGGCAGTCGCTGTAGCGCCCGAGGGCGTAGTACCGGGCCAGACCGAACAGTATCCGACGCTCGTCGCTCGACGGGTCGTCGGGTGCGAGCGCGAGCGCGAGGCCGAGGTAGTCGAGCAGGTTCACCAGGACCGCCTTCCGCGCGCGGGTGACGCGTTGCCGCTCCAGCTCGCGGAACACGCGCGCCAACGTCAGCGCGTCGTCGAGCGCGTGGTGCGAGCGCCCGGGGTCGATGCCGAAACGGGTGGCGAGGTCGACGAGCTTGGCGCTGCCGCGCGCCAGCGACCGGGCCAACGGCAGCGTGTCGAAGAAGACGAGGCGCTCGACTCCGTCCCGCTCGGCGGCGAGGCGTCGCAGCACCGGGACGTCGAACCGCTGGCCGTTGTGGGCGACGAGGATGGCATCGCCGACGAACTCGCGAAAGGCGGGCCAGACCTCGGCGAACGGGCGGGCGTCCCGGACGTCGGCGTCCGTGTAGCCGTGCACCCTTGTCGCGCCGGCCGAGATCGGTCGAGCGGGCCGCACCAGCGCGTGGAAGCGGTCCACGATCTCCCCGTCGGCGACTTTGGCGGCGCCGATCTCGACGATGTCGCACGTGGCGGCGTCGTTGTCCGTCGTCTCGAGATCGAAGGTGACGTAGCGCGGGAGCGCGGACCCCAGCTCGCGCGCGTGGAGCAGCTGGAGCGCCTTGAACAGGGCGAGCGCGAGCCCGACGCCACCTCCATCCGCGGCGCGGAGCACCAGGTCGCCCTCGCCGGCCTCGTGTCCGCGCGGCGACGGCACGTGCCGCATGCCGGCGGCGGCGAGCATGCCGCGCAGGGCGATCTCGAGGCCGCGCTGCGGTTCGATCAGGATCGAGTGCTCGGCGGCGATCGCCCGTTCCAGGCACTCCGCCAGCCGCACGGCCTCGGGCAGGTCGGCGGGGTCGGTGACCTCGTCGTGTCGCTCTTCCAGAGCGTTCCGGTAGGGGCCGATGGTCTGGGAGAGGAGCTCCTCCACGAGCGCGGGGAGCGAGTGATGCGCGCGCGCGAGCGCGCCGAGGTTCTCCACCTGATAGACGAAGCGCCAGAGCTTCTTCGTATCGGGGTCGCTCGCAGGGCGGGCGCGCGCGAGGTTGCGCACGATGCCGAGGAAGTCGCCGGCGTCGCCCACCGCCGCCTGCACTTCTTGGAGCAGGTGCTCCGAAAAGACGACCCGCGCGAGTCCCTCCAGAGCCACCGGGTCCCCCGGATCCCGCATGACCCGCAGCGCGGCGATCACGTAGCCCACCACGTCGTCTTCCGTGATGGAGTGCCCCCGGGCGAGCCGACAGGGAATCCCGGCGCGCAACAACCGACTTTCGAGATGCTCGCCCACGCGGTGCTTGCGATAGACGATGGCGTAATCTCCCCACCTGAGCGCGGTGGTCGCCTGGTCGGCCTGGAGGTCTTCGAGCAGCCACGCGGCTTCGGCGTCCTCGTCCGGGAAGGCGTAGGCGCGTACCTCGTGCTCGGACGCCCGCTCGGCCACGAGTCGCTTGTCGAACAGGTGCGGATTCTCGGCGAGGACACGGCGCGCGGTCTCGAAGATTTGGTGCGAGCAGCGGCAGTTGCGGTCGAGCACGACGGGCTGCGCGATCCCGAAGTCCTCGCGGAACCGGCCGAGCACTCGAGGATCGGCGCCGGTCCAGGAGAAGATCGACTGCTCGTCATCCCCGACCGCGAAGAAGTTGCGATGAGGCGCCGCGAGCCGCTTCAGGATCTCGTACTGTGCCGGGTTCAAGTCCTGGAACTCGTCCACGAGCAGGTAGTCCCACCGCGCGGCGACGGCGTCGGCGACGTCGCTACGCTCGCGGAACAGCGTCGCAGTCCGCGCGATGAGGTCGTCGAAGTCGAGCATGTTGCGGCGCGCCAGGTAGGCCGCGTACTCCCGGTACACGGACTCGTCCCCGGCCGTCAGGCGGTAGTCCTGCAGCCGCCGCCGGGTGAACAGGGTGAGCAGTCCGCCCCGGCGCTTGGCGTGGACGCCGAGGCGGCCGAGCACGATCCGCTGGTACTCCTCGTCGGCCACCCCGAAGCCGCGGTGGAGTCCGGCGGCGTCGGCATGCTCGCGGAGGATGGCCAGGCACAGGGCGTGTAGCGTGCCCCTCGTGACCTCCTCCGCGCGCTCCCCCAGCGTGCGCTTGAGCCGCATGGCGATCTCCTCTGCTGCCTTGTTGGTGAACGTCACGGCGCAGATGCGGGCGGGGTCGAAGTTGAGGAAGGCGATCAGGCGGTGGACACGGCGGATCAGGCAGAAGGTCTTGCCGGCTCCCGGCCCGGCCACGACGAGGGTGGGCCCGAGCGGGGCCTCGATCGCAAGGCGCTGTTGGGGGAGCGGGTCGAAGTCCATCAGCCTTACAGTCTAGCGGCGGAGTGTCGTCTCGGGCGAGGGCCCGCGATCTGCGGCTATGATGGCGCCATCGTGTAGCACCACGCCTCCCCCTCGAGCACCGTCTCTCCCGTTTGTCGCATCACCTTGATCCCGAGCCGGCACACCGGCTTCGAGGCGTGCACGCTCAGCACCTCCGCCTCCGCCGTGATGGTGTCCCCGATGTACACCGGCGCGGTGAACTTCCAATGCTGGCTCAGGAACACCGTCCCCGGTCCCGGGAGGTCCATGGCGACGAGCGCGTGCAGCAGCCCGGTCGTGAGCCCTCCCTGGACGACGAGCCTTCCGAACTTCGTCCGCTCGACGAACGTGGCATCGAAGTGCAGGGGATTGTAGTCGCCGGTGAGCTTTGCGTACGTGGCCACATGGTCCGGCGTCAGGGTGAGGCTGCGGCGCGCCGTCTGACCGACGGTGACCGTCACGCCAGGTAACGCTCCCGCAAGATCGCCACGTGATGTCGCTCGTGCCCGGCGACGATCCACGCGAGCGCGCGCACCGTGACCTCGTTGTTGTTGGCGGTGCCCTTGCGCGCCAGCGCCGCGGCGTCGAACCCCCGAAACAGCGCGATCGTGGCGCGCCGTACGGCGTCGAGCTCGGCCGCGAGGTCGGCGAGCGGGCGGGCGTCGAAGCTGCCGGCCGGCACCCAGGCCTTCTCGTCGAAGCCCTGGAGCGGCTTCTCGTCGGCGCGCGCGAACCGCAGCGCGCGGTAGCAGAACACCCGCTCGCTGTCCATCAGGTGGCCGACGACTTCCTTGATGCTCCACTTGCCGGGGGCGTAGCGGTGCAGCGCCTGCGTGTCCGACAGGCCCGCCAGTAAGTTTTGCGTCTCGCGCCGCTGCCGCTCGAGCAGTTCGAGCAGGTCTCCGTCGGGGACCTTCCCCACGTACGTGCCGTAAAACGGCGCGTACTCGGTGGCGTCGGGTCGAGGGATCGTGGCGGTGGTCACGCGGCCTTCCCGGGACGCTTGGGCCGCGCCGGCCTGCCGGCCGGGGCGCTCATCCCGCGCACCCGCGCAAGCCTCGCCTTCGCGTCCGGCATCCGCAGGATCAGTTTCTCCAGGTGGTCCAAGTATCCGGGGTTGTGGAGCGCCGCGCGCAGCTCGCCCAGGAACGGCTGGAGCCGGCCATACACCATGACGTGCTCGCCGTTCACGTCCGCGAACATCTGCTCCTCGATCGCGCCATGCAGCACGAGCGCCGCGGCCATGTTCCAGTACGTCGTCACCATGCGATAGGGGGCGCTGTGCTTGCCGCGATACGCGGTGAGCACCTCCTGCGCGCTCTGGGGGCGAAACTGCTCGCGGAACCATGCGCGCGCTTTCCGCAGCACCGCTTCGCGACGCAGGTCGTACAACTTGAGCAACAGGTCGGCGCTTTCGTACTTTGTCGTCACGGTCGCTCCCTTGAGCGGTTGTCACCCGCGAAACTACTGGGCGGTCCGCCGCGGCGCCACGCGAGGCTAGCTTCCCGTGGAGAACCTCACGGCCCCGAGGTCCACCAGTCCCTTCAGGGTCTCCTCGAGCTCGCTCGCCTGCAGCCCCGCGCCCGCCGCCAGCTCGGCGAGCGTCCGTTTGCCGTCGGCGAGTTGGACCACGGCGGCGACGGCGGCGTCGCTGCGCGCCACGGCCACGCGTCCCTGGGGCGACCGCGCGACGAGCAGCTTGGTCGGCCGCACTGGCGCCGGTGGCAGCTCGGTCCACGGCTGGAGCAGCTTCGGGAGCACTGCGGGCAGATCGAACGCGAACTCCAGCAGCAGCGTTCCCTCGACCTTCTCCGGAGGGTACCGCTCCCTGCTCCCTGCTCCCCCGGCACCGTCAGAGTCTCGCCACTGCCGCGGCCCCGCCTCGACCACCATCATCGCCTCCTCGTAGCGGAGCAGGTCGGCGAGATACGGAATGGGCGCGTCGGCCTCGGAGACGTACTCGACCGCAAGCCGCGCGACGGCCCGCGCCGTCTCCCGGCTGCCGAGCACCGCGGTGGGAAGCAGGGCGTCGAAGCCCGGGCGCCTGAGGATCGCTTCGGGACGCCGGCCCGTCACGCGCGCCAGCGCGCGCGAGTACTTGAAGAAGTGGACGAGGCGCTCGTGGTAGAAGTGGCGCGCCAGGAACCGCCCATAGCGCTCCACCCGCTCGGGGTCGGCGAGCCGGCGGTCCCGCCACTCGGCCGAGGCGCGGTACGGCGCGTCCGCGAGCGCCCGGATCACGTCGTCCTGCAACGCGCGATCGCTTGGCGCGGGCGTCACGGCGTCGCCACGGGGGAGGGGCCGCACGGCCGCAACCGCACCACGGCCGTGCGGCCGTCGGACACGATCCGTTGACCCGACGTGTTCCGCGCCTGGGTGACGGCGCCGGGCAGGGTGGTGTAGTCGACCAGGTCGGCGCAGCCGCTCGCCTCGAGGTCGTGCACGATGCGATCGCGCTCTCGATCGATTTGCGCGTCGATGCGGTGCGTCGCCTGCGGCTCCCAGGGCTTGAAGATGACGCCGATGTCCTTGTTGGCGGCGCCGATCCACACGAGCGACAGACTGTCGAGCAGCCAGATCCGGATGTGGTGCCGGATGCGCGCGTTTGGCCCGGGCAGCTCGTACGCGAGATCCTGCGGCCGGCTCTCGAAGTACTGCGTGCTCACGGGGGCGCTGATGGCCGGCCGGCTCGCGATCGCCGCCGTGACTTCCTTCGTGACCGCCAGGACGGACGGCTTCTGCGCACGCACCCAGCCGGCGCTCGCAAACGCGCTGTCGACCGCGCTCGCGGTGCCGAGCAGCAAGACGTTGAACGGGTCGCCGAGCACGGTGCCCGCCCGATTCTCCGTGCGGGGCACGAACTGTGGCAGCGCCGGCAGGTCGGCGAGCTCGCGGTGCGGGCCGCGAGGTCGACCGCCGCTGCGACGCCGGCCGGCACCAGGCGCTTACCGACGCTGACGACCGAGGTCTTCCCGCTCGAGACGAGCCCCGAGTCCGTGAGGGTCCCCGGCTTGGCGTACTCGAGCGTATCGAGCACGCCCGAGATCGCGGCCCAGCGACCCGGGCGCACCTCGAGCGAGTCGAACCGCAGGCCCAGCCGCCCGTGCCGGCCGAACCGGCCGCCGCCCTTGGAAACGACGATGCGCCCCTTCGCTCGGGTGTACGGCGGGACCACGACGCACGAGTCCCGGACCAGTGCGCCCATCGTCTGCACCAGCACGGGCGTTCCGACCGTGTCCTTGCCGCTCGTAATGCGCTGGACGAACCGGATCGGGATGCGCGTGCCCGCGGGGATCACGGTGCTCCCGAGCCACAGCGCGAGCAGCGCCGGCGCGATGACCTTCATAACGCGCGCCGCATCCGCTCCACGCTCCGGAACAGGACGTCCGCAGTGAGCGAGGGGGAGAACGCGTCGAACGTGACGGCCTTCGCCTGCGGACAGCGGCTCACCGCGTGGGCCATGAAGTCGAGCATCTCGTCGCTCGGCTCGGCGGGCGCGATCCAGGGTCCCTGGAGATCGTCGTCGAGCTCCACTCCCGCCACGTGGAGCTCCACCACGCGCTCGAGGGGGAACTCGGCGAGCCACCGCTCCGGATCGAGGTCCCGGTAATGCGCCTGGAGCCACACGTGCGGCAGGTCGAGCAGGAATCCGACGCCCGTCGCCTCGAAGAAGCACCGCAACCACGCGGGCTCGGGCATCTGGCTCGCCTTGACGTCGAAGAAGCCGGGGATGTTCTCCATCACCAGGGGTTGATCGAGCCGGGCCTTGAGTGCCTTGGCGTTGGCCACGAAGCGCGCGAGAAACTCCTCGGTGTAGAGCGGCGGGAAGACGTAGTTGAGGTTGTACGTGCCGTCCTCGGTGTGCAGGCACTGGAAGTGCTCCGCCACCCAGGGCGTGCGATACAGTTCGGCGAGCGACTGGGCGCGCGCGATCGAGCGCTCGTCGAGGGGCTCGGAGAGCTGACCCAAGTAGTCGTGCAGCAACAGAGTGTAGCGCTCCCGGATCACCGGCCACCACGGATCGCTTGCGGCCGGCGGGTCGGCCATCGCGAGATGGTCGATGCCATCGGCGCGGGCCAGCTCCGCGCCCAGGTGCGGATTGTAGAAGGCGCCCACCATGAGCTGCGTCATCAGTCGTCCGTTATCTGTTGTCCGTAACTACTAACCCCTGTTCGGCCAGTTGGTCACAAAACACCTTGACCTGGGCGGCAACCATGGGCTTTTCCCCGCGGTCGGTCCAGGCCGCCGCGATCGCCTCGGCGCTCGCCGTCCCGTCGAGTCGCTCGATGATAAAGCGCTCGCGCTCGCCCCAGGTGGCCGCCTGCGCTCGCAGCGCGTGTGTCGCGTGCGGCAGCCGGAAGGCCTCCGCGACGAGGGCGTCAACCTCCGCCAGGGTGTCGGGTGTGAGGTGTCGGGTGCCAGTGAGCTGCTCGTCCACCTGTTCCCTGGTCCGTGCCCCAGCCAACATCACGCCGACTCCCGGCTGGCCGAGCACCCACGCGAGCGCCAGCGCCGGGAGGGACAAGTCGAGGCGCTGGGCGATGGGACGCAGCTGCTCGATCACGGCGCGGCGGCGCGCGAACTCGGGACCCCGAAACCAATAAATCCCGCGCCGGTGGTCGCCGGCCGGGAACTCCGGGGGGGCCGCGTATTTCCCGCTCAATAGCCCGGCCGCGAGCGGCCGGTAGGCAAGAAACGCGAGTCCGCGCTCCCGGGCGACCGGCAGCTGGCGCTGCTCCACGTCGCGATCGAACAGGTTGTACGGTCCCTGGTAGGAGACCACGGGCGCGAGCTCGAGCGCCCGGGCGATCTGCAGGTGGGTGGTGTTGCAGAGGCCGATCGCGAGCGCCTTTCCCTCTTCCTGGAGCGCGTGGAGCTTCTCGAGCTGCCACTCCCAGCGGTCCAGCGCTTCGTGCAGCTGCACGAGGTCAACGTACTCACGCTGCAGGCGGCGCAACGAGGCTTCGAGCGACCGACGCGGGTCGTCGTGGGGGCCGACCTTGGTCGCGATCGCGACTCGCTCACCGTGCGGCTTCAGGACGCGGCCGACCAGCAGCTCCGAGGCGCCGTCGCCGTAGCTGGGCGCGGTATCGAAGAAGGTAATGCCGCGCTCGACCGCACGCTCCACGGCGGTCGCGCGGTCGCGCTCGGCTCCCGGCGCACCCCATCCCGCGCCCCCCACCGCCCACGCGCCGAACCCGAGGCGCAGCTCGGGCAGCGTGAAACGCAGAGGGGGCCGGACGTCAGTCCGGGCCCCCGGGTGCATCAAGCCGCTCCTGCTTTAGGAGTGGCAGGTGGGGACCAGCTCGCTCGTCTCGACGATCTCGGGACGATGACAGCTGGGGACGAGCTCCTGCATCTCGACGATCTGCATTACTGCCTCCTTGAAAGGGCCAGGAAGACGGCTGTCTGGTCAATCCTACGGGTTGCCGTCACACCCGTCAACCACTACTCTCAGACGCGCTTCAAGTGCTCTCGCACGTTCTTCCCACCCTGAAGGGTGGGCTCGGCGAGTCACTGTGCTTAAGCACAGCGCCGGGCCGAGCGCACGCTTCAGCGTGTGAACACATCGTGGATCCGGAACGTGTCATGATTCCGATTCAGGCCTTGCTCACCGAGAACGATCTCGCCGAGGAATTCGTTTCCGCGTTCCACGCGCGGCGCCTCCCGGAGAAGTTCTTCTACTGGTTCCCCCTGTCCGTGCGGGCCTGGCTGGCGCTCTGCTCGGACGGCGCGTACCGCAACTTCGTGCGGTCGCGCTCGCTCATCGCACGGTCCGCCGCCGAGCTCGCCCGCTTGTTTCCGCCCGGCCCGCTCGAGGTCCTGAGCCTGGGCGCGGGCCAGGGAGACAAGGACCTGATCCTGCTCGAGGCGCTGCGCGAGCACGGCGTCCGCGTGTCGTACGTGCCGGTGGACACGAGCCAGGCGCTGCTGGAGATGGCGTGCGGCGGCGCGTTGCGCGCCCGCTTCCCCGCGCAAGGCATCAAGGCGGACGTCACGCGGCCGGAGCACCTGGCGGCGCTCGCCCCCGAGCCCGAGACGCCGCGCCGCCTCGTCCTGCTCATCGGGAACACGCTCGGCGCGTTCGACCCGCTCGCTGCCGCGCGCCGGCTGGCGCGGCTGCTCCGCCCCGGCGACGGCCTGCTCGTGGACGGTGAGATTTACGCGGGTGACGCGACGGTCGCGGGCTACGATAACCCGCTCAATCGCCGCTTCGCCTGGGCGCCGCTCCACGCCGTCGGGATCCGCGACGCGGACGGCGACCTGGTGTTCGAGGCGAAGGACGACCCGCGGCTTCCCGGCCTGCACCTCATTCCGAAGCACTTCCGCGCCCGCCAGGACGTCGAGGCCCAGACGGGCGGCGAGGTGTTGCGCCTCGCCCGCGGCGAGCGGCTCGACATGAGCCACTCGTATAAGTACGCCGCGGACACCTTCCTCCGGATTCTCTCCGACGCCGGGCTCGCGGTGCGCTGGCAGGGGCGGAGCGAGGACGAGCGGTTTCTCATGGTCTTGGCCGCGCTCGCATGACCGCGGCGCTCGAGGTGCGGGGGCTCGGGTACGAACTACCGGGGAAGAGGGAAGGGGGAAGGGGCGGTCACCTCGTCCAGGACGTCTCGTTCACCGTGACGGCGGGTGAGACGCTCGTACTGTTGGGCCGCAGTGGCTCGGGGAAGACCACGACGTTGAAGCTCATCAACCGGCTGCTCGAGCCCACCACTGGCGAGGTCCTGGTGGCGGGGGAGCGCGCGGTCGGCGTTCCGGCGACGCAACTGCGCCGGCGGATCGGCTACGTGATCCAGGAGATCGGACTGTTCCCTCACTTCACTGTGGAGCGGAACGTCGGGCTCGTGCCGCGGCTCGAGGGTTGGCCGCCGGCCCGGATCGCCGCGCGGGTGCGCGAGCTGCTGGCGCTGGTGGGCCTCGACCCCGGCGGCTTCGCGGGGCGTTACCCCCACGAGCTGTCGGGCGGGCAGCGCCAGCGCGTGGGCGTCGCTCGCGCCCTCGCCGCCGACCCGCCGCTGCTGCTCCTCGACGAGCCGTTCGGCGCGCTCGATCCCATCACGCGGGTCGAGCTGCAACGCGAGTTTCAAGCGCTCAAGGGACGGCTCGACAAGGGGATGGTCTTCGTGACCCACGACGTGCGCGAGGGCCTGCTGCTCGGCGCGCGGATCGGGTTGATGCATGAGGGGCGGCTCGCGTTCCTGGGGACGCCGCCGGAGTTCCGGGAGAGCGGCCACCCGGAGGTGCGGAAATTCCTGGAGGCGGCGTGACCGATCTCCTGCAGTTCTACGCCCGCAACTCCCAGGAAGTCTGGGGCCTCGTGGGCCAGCATCTCTCCCTGGTGGCGATCTCAACGGGGATCGCCATCGTCATCGGCGTCCCGCTCGGCGTCGCCCTGACCCGCCGGCCGGCGTGGCGCGGGCCCGTGCTCGGCCTCGCCAACGTGTTCCAGACGATCCCGAGCCTGGCGCTCTTCGGCTTCCTGATCCCCCTGCCGCTCATCGGGGGGATCGGGGCCACGACGGCGATCGTCGCGCTGGTGGTGTACGGCTTGCTGCCGATCGTGCGGAACACCTACACGGGGATCGCCGGCGTCGATCCCGCGGTGCGCGAGGCGGGCCGGGGCATGGGGATGACCGACTGGCAGCTCTTGACGCTCGTCGAGCTGCCGCTCGGCTTCGGGGTGATGCTCGCCGGGGTGCGGGTGGCGACGGTGGTGAGCGTGGGGACGGCGACGATCGCCGCCGCGATCGGCGCGGGCGGTTTGGGCGTGTACATCTTCCGCGGCGTGGCGATGGTGAACGACACGCTGATTCTCGCGGGCGCGGTCCCGGCGGCGCTGATGGCGCTCGCGGCGGACGGGTTGCTCGGGCTGGCGGAACGGAGGCTCGCGTGGCGCGCGCGCTGAGGCTGGGACGGTGGATCGTCGCCGCCGCCGTGTTCCTCGGGGGGTGCGCCCGCCGCGAGCGCGTCGTCGTCGGGTCCAAGAACTTCACGGAATCCGACCTGCTCGGCGAGATCGTGGCGCAGCAGATCGAGCGGCGCACGAGCCTGCCGGTGGAGCGACGCTTTCACCTGGGCGGTACGTTCGTGTGCCACGCGGCGATCACGGCGGGACAGATCGACCTGTACGTCGAGTACACGGGAACGGCGTACACCGCGGTGTTGAAGCTCCCGCCCGTCGCCGATCGCGACAGCGTCTATCACACCGTGGCGCGCGACTACGCGCAGCGCTTCGGGCTGGCGTGGGGCAGGCCGTTCGGTTTCGACAATACGTTCGCCATCGCGGTACGCCACCGCGACGCCACGCGCTATGGCCTCGCGCGCATCTCCGACTTGACGCAGCTGGCGCCGCGCTGGCATGCGGGGTTCGGCTACGAGTTCCTCGAGCGCGCCGACGGCTTCCCGGGGCTGGCGCGCGCGTACGGTCTCCGGTTCGCCGCCCCGCCCACCGCGATGGACCTCGGGCTCACGTATCGCGCGCTGGCGGAGGGGAAGGTGGACGTGATCGCCGGGAACTCGACCGACGGGCAGATCCGGGCGCTGGACCTCGTGGTGCTGGAGGACGACCGCCACTACTTCCCCCCCTATGAAGCCGCACCGGTGATGCGGCAGGCCGTGGTCGGCCGGCATCCCGAGATCGCCGCGGCACTCGGCCAGCTCGCGGGCGGCATCTCGGACGCCGAGATGCGCCGGCTCAACGCGCTGGCGGACGTCGAGCATCAGGACATCGCGGCCATCGCGCGCGACTGGCTCGCCCGGAACGTCCCGTGAGCGCGCGCATCATCCGCAGCTACCTCACGATCACGTTTCTCTTCAACCTCGCGATGTCGCTCATCTGGGGCATCGATACGCTGTTCAAGATGGGCGCCGGCCTCGACATCATGCAGGTGCTGCTCACGAACTCGGCGTTCACCCTCGGCTCCATGGTGTTCGAGATCCCGACGGGCGTCGTGGCCGACACCGTGGGGCGGCGGGTCTCGCTGCTGCTCTGTCTCGTCACGTTGTTCGTCACGACGCTCCTGTACGTCGCGATCGCGTGGCGCGGCTGGGGCTTCTGGGCGTTCATGTGGGTCTCGGTGTTCCTCGGGCTGGGCTACACGTTCTACACCGGCGCGGTCGACGCGTGGCTGGTGGACGCGCTCCAGGCGACGGGATACACGGAGCCGCTCGAGCCGGTGTTCGCGCGGGGCCAGATGGCGTTCGGGGTCGGGATGCTGCTGGGCACGATCGGGGGCGGGCTGCTCGGCCAGATCCACCTGTACATCCCCTACCTGGTGCGGGCGGCGATCGTCGTGCCGCTGTTCGCGCTCGCGTGGTTCCGGATGCCGGAGCTCGGCTACACGCCGCGGGCCCTCGAGCTGCGGCGGGTGCCGGTCGAGATGCGGCGCGTGTTCGTGCAGGGCATGGAGTACGGCTTGCGGCACCCGGTGGTGCGACCCGTGATGCTCGCCTCGCTCGTCTCCGTGAGCTTCATGATCTTCGGGTTCTACAGCTGGCAGCGCTACTTCCTCGATCTCCTGGGGAAGAACCTCGTGTGGGTGGACGGCGTGATCAGCTCGCTCGTGGGCCTGAGCCTCATCGCCGGAAACGCGCTGGTCGGCCCGCTGTCGCGCGCGGTGCCGACGCGGGCCGGCGTGCTCATGCTCTCCGTGGGCCTCGAGGCCGTGACCGCGGTCGCCTGCGGCCTGTTCAGCAACTTCTATGTCGTCGTGTCGCTCTATCTCGTCTACGGCATCGCCGTCGGAATCGCGATGCCGGTGAAGCAAGCCTACCTGAACGCCCACATCCCGTCCGCTCAGCGCGCCACGATCATCTCCCTCGACTCGATGTTCGGGAACTTGGGTGGCGTGATCGGGCAGTCGGGATGGGGCTGGGTCGCTCGGATGCGCTCGATCGGGGAGGCGTGGGCGTATTCCGGCGCGACGCTGCTGCTCGGGTGGCCGCTCTACTGGCTGGCGCGGCGAGGGGAGCGCCGGCTGGATCTCGTTGCGCAATCCGGATCCGCAGTCTCAGCACGTGAGTTCCCATCCTGAAGGATGGGCTCGGCACCGCACTGTGCTAAAGCACACGGGGTCCTTCAGGACAGCGTCTCGCCGAGCCCAGGCTCCAGCCTGGGGATAGCCTCGTGAAGGCCCGCCTCCAGCTCGTGCTGGCCGCCGCGTGCTTCTCGACGGCGGGCGCGGCCATCAAGTGGTGCTCGTTCGGGGGCTGGCAGATCGCGGCGTTCCGCGCCCTCGTCGCCTGCTCCGCGATCGTGGTGCTCATCCCTGAGGCCCGCCGCAGCTGGGACCGGCGGGTCGGGCTCGTCGCGCTCGCCTACGCGGCGGCGGGCCTGCTGTTCGTGCTCGCGAACAAGCTCACGACCGCCGCGAACACCGTGTTCCTCCAGGCGACCAATCCGCTCTTCGTGGTCGCGCTCGTCCCCTGGCTGCTCCACGAGCGCGTGACGCGCCGCGACCTGGTGTTCATGGCGGTGCTCGGCGCGGGCCTCGCGCTGCTGTTCGTCGGGGGTGAGCGTCGCTTCGCCACGGCACCGGATCCGCTCCTGGGCAACGTGCTCGCCGCCGGAAGCGCCGTGGCCTGGGCGTTCACGGTGACGGGGTACCGCTGGCTCGCCCGCGATCGCGCCGCGGACCGCGGCCCCCACGGCGCCGTGGCGAGCGCGGCTGCCTGCGGCAACCTGATCGTGTTCCTCGTGAGCCTGCCGTGGGCGCTGCCGCTCGCGCGAGGCCGCGCCACCGACTGGCTCGTCGTGGCCTACCTCGGCGTGTTCCAGCTCGGCCTCGCCTACGTCTTCCTGTCACGCGCAATCGTGCGCGTCCCCGCGCTCGAGGCGTCGCTGTTCCTGCTCGTCGAGCCGGTGCTGTCTCCCGTGTGGGCGTGGCTCGCGCACGGGGAGACACTGGGGCCCCTGGCCGTAGTGGGCGGAGCGATCATCCTTGGCGCGACGGCAGTGAAGTCATGGAGTGATGCAGGAGGGGCAGGAACGGCACTACTGGACGCACAGACGCACAGCGGTGAACAGCTTGAGTGAACAGGTAATCCCGCTCACTCTCTCCTGTTCTCCACGGTGCGTCTGTGCGTCTAGCTGCGCTTGGCGTTCTTGAACTTCGGCAACTCGCCGCGGTGGCGCTTGGCGAACTCCTCGTAGATGTGGCTGTCGGTGTAATCCCGCAATTCGCAGATCTTGTCTCCACGGAACTTGATGACCACGCACGTTCGCTGGTCCATGATGTCCTTGGGGTCGCTCTTCAGCCAGGAGCGCTCGCGGATCTCGACGATCACGCGGTCGTCGGCGTCGTACCAGTCGCGACACACGTCCTCGGAGCCCCAGTCGGCGGCGCCGAGACCGGGCTCGCGGTTCCACAGGGCGTCGAGCACGCGCTCCCGGCCTCTCCATTCGCCGCCGATGGGCGTGGCGCCCGCCACCCAGTACACCACGTCGTCGGTGAATCGCCGGCCCACGCCCTCTCGGTCCCCGGCGAACAGCGCCTTCTCGTACCCCCTGGCGAGCTGCATCCGGTCGCTCATACGGCGGCCTCTTCCATCGCTGCGGGCTCGGGCAGGGCATTCGCCTTGCGGCCGGCGCGCTCCATCGGCTTGTCCATCTCCGCCTTGTGGCGGTCGAGGATGGTCCAGAAATCGAGCGAGCGGTCGAGCAGCTCGTACGCCGCCTCGCGCAGCATGTCGCTCATCTTCACCTGGCGCACGTTGTTCTGCATGTCCTCGGCGTCCCAGCCGCGCGAGTGCGCGATGAACGGAAACGGCGGGAACACGAAGCCGAGCTCCGACCAGAAGGTGAACATGCCGCCCGCGACGGCCTGGATGTTGTCCTGCCCCCCCGTGATGATGAACGCGGCGACCTTGTTCCTGATGAGCACCCGGTTGTGGATCGTGATCTGGTTCTGCACGCAGTTCAACCGCTCGATCATCTTGTAGTACAGCGACGACGCGTTGCCCCAGCGGATCGGCGTCGCGATGACGACCACGTCGGCCCAGTGCACGAGGCCCTCGTACACGGCGGTGAGCTGGTCCTCCGGGTCGCGCTCGGTGATGGCGCAGGGCCAGGTGCAGGCGTGGGACGCCTTGGAGTAGTTCCCCTCACAGTGCCGGAACTTCAAGTCGCGCAGCTTGATGTACTGCGTGTCGGCGCCGCGCCGCTTGGCCGCGTCGAGCGCGTGCTCGAGCAACGCGTCCGACGTGGAGTAGCGGGGGTTCACGTCGTCCATCGCGGTCGTGGAAACGCAGAGGACGCGGGGCGACGCGCCCGTCACCTTGGCATGCTCCTCGAGCAGGTGCGACGGCATGTGCTTGATGAGCTTCCGGGGCATCGTCGGGGGGGTTTGGACGTACACGCCGTCGTCGCGTGCCTCGATCGCGAACACCGGCACCTGCTCCTCGTCGTAGCCCTCCGGCCCCCTGCCGGTGATCACGCTGTACTCCCACGCGTGCCAGGGGCACATCACGAACTCGCCGCGCAGCCGACCGTCGCATAACGGCCCGCCCTTGTGGTTGCAGGTGTTGCCGATCGCCCGGAACTGACCGTCGTGGAAGAACACCGCCACTGCGTGACGGTCGACCTTCACGGAGAACGGAACGCGCTCGAGTAGCTCGGACTTCGTGCCGAGCCGATGCCAGGTGGTCATGCCACGCTCCTCTGAAGGGGGGGCCGTGTAGATTGTAGCCCTGATGCACGCCACCCGCTCGCGCGTCGCGGTGATTTTCCTGACGATCCTGATCGACTTGATCGGATTCGGGATCGTGATACCGATTGTCCCCTATTACGCCAAGCGGTTTGGCGCGAGCGGGTTCGAGTTCGGCGCGCTGCTCGGCGTGTACTCGCTCATGCAGTTCTTCGCCGCCGCCGTCCTGGGCCGGCTCTCCGACCGGGTGGGGCGGCGCCCCGTGCTCCTCACGACCATGGTGCTCAACACGGGCGGGTATCTCCTGTTCGCGTTCGCCGGCTCCTACTGGGCCTTGTTCGCCTCGCGGGTGATCGGCGGGTTTGCGGGGGGCAACATTTCCGCGGCGCAGGCCTACATCGCCGACTCGACCTCTGCGGCGGATCGGTCGCGTGGGATGGGAATTCTCGGGGCGGCGTTCGGCCTGGGGTTCGTGATCGGGCCCGCGATCGGCGGCGCCGCGGCGGGCCTCGGCTCCGCCGCGCCCGGCCTCGTGGCGGCCGGGCTGTCGCTCCTCAATTTCGTCCTCGCCTGGGCGATCCTCCCCGAATCGCTTCATCCGGACCACCGCACCGAGCGGCGCGGCCTTGGCTTCGACGCGATCGCGCGGGGCCTCGCCGACCGCCGCCTGCGGCCGCTGATGCTCGTGTGGGGGATCTTCCCCTTCGCCTTCGCCGGTTACACCGTGGCGCTGCCCTACCACGCCGCGGCGGAGTTGGGGTGGCGGCAGTCGGACTTGGCGCTGTTTTTCGTCGTCTTCGGGATCACCGCCGCCTTGACGCAGGGGCTCGTCTTCGGCCGTCTGGCGCCGCGTATCGGGGAGCGGTGGCTGGTGATTCTCGGCACGGCCGGGGTCGCGGTGGCGATCGGCGCGGTGCCGTTCGCGCACAGCTCCCTCGTGCTGTACGCCGCGACCGTCGCGCTGGCGCTGTGCCAGGGCGCCGTGTCCCCCGCCGCGAGCGGGCTGGTGTCGGTGTACGCCTCGCCCAACGAGCAGGGGTCGACGCTCGGTGCGGCGCAGGCGCTGGGGGCGCTCGGACGCACCCTGGGTCCCGAGGCGATCGGCGGGGCGTACGACGCCGCGGGGGCGCGGGCGGCGTTTCTGGCGGCGGCGGGCGTGATGGCCCTGGCGTGGCTGGCGACGCTCGGGTTGGCGAAAGAGCCGAGTGGGCAGATGCTCGCCGCCAGGGGAGACGGGTAGACGGGTAGACGGCGAGCGGTACGTAGGTCGCGGTTTCCAGGCTCATCTACCGACCATCCGCTACTCACCGCTCGCCGTCTATCCGTCTACCCGCCTAGCCTACCATCCCTTTTCTGCCTCATATTTTGCTGGTCCCCTCCAGGAGTGGTAAGCGCCCATGCGCGTGTACAAGACAGCGGAGATCCGCAACGTGGCGGTCGTAGGCCACGGCGCGAGCGGCAAGACCTCGTTGGTCGACGCGCTTGCGTTCGTGGCCGGCACGAGCAAACGCCACGGGTCCGTGAAAGACGGCACCGCCCTCACCGATTACACCCCCGACGAAATCGAACGCAAGTACTCCATCAACCTCGCCGTCGCCGTCGCCGAATGGATGGACACAAAGCTCAACCTCATCGACACGCCCGGCTACCTCGACTTCACCGGTGAGGCGCTCGCGGGCGTGTACGCGGCGGACGGCGCGGTCGTGGTGGTCTCGGCGACGGGCGGCGTCGAGGTCGGGACCGAGAAGGTGTGGGATTACTGCGAAGCCCGCGACATCCCGCGGCTCTTCTTCGTGTCCCTGATGGACAAGGAGCACGCCGACTTCGAGCGGGTGTACGGCCAGATCAAGGAGCGGCTCACGCCGAAGGTGATCCCGGTGGAAATCCCGGTGGGTGAGGGCCCCGAGTTCCACGGCATCATCAATCTCTTCTCGAAGAAGTGCCACCTGTACAAGAAGGGGACGAAGGCCGGCGAGTACGAGGAGGTCGACGTGCCCGCGGAGTACCGGGACCGCTTCGAGCGGTACTCGAAGGAGCTGATCGAGCGCATCGCGGAAACGGACGACACGCTGCTCGAGCGCTACCTGGGGGGCGAGGAAATCGGACGCGACGAGGCGATCGCCGCGATGAAGGCGGGAATGGCGAAGGGCGAGCTGTTCCCCTTGTTCTGCGGCGCCGCCGAGCTGACCTACGGGACGCGCGCGCTGCTCGCGAAGCTGGTGGAGCTCTTTCCCGTGCCGAGCGAGCGTCCGCCTGTGGAGGGGCAGCGGTGGGGCACCGCGGAGCGCGTCGCGCTCCGGGCCGAGGACGGTGGACCGTTCGTGGCGCAGGTGTTCAAGACCATGTCGGAGCCGCACGTGGGCGACGTGAGCTATTTCCGCGTGTACTCGGGTACCGTGAAAAACGGCCAGGACGTCTACAACGCCCCGCGCGAGGCCGTGGAGAAGCTGAACCACTTGTGCGTCACGGTGGGGAAGGACCGCGTGGAGATCGCCGAGCTGCACGCGGGGGACATCGGGGTGGTAGCGAAGCTGCGTGACACGCACACCAATGATACGCTGTCGACGAAGGAGCACCCGATCGTCCTCCACAAGATTCCGTTCCCCGAGCCGGTGATCACCGAAGCCATCGAGGTGAAGCAGCGGGGCGAGGAAGAGAAGCTCTCGAACGGGCTGCACAAGCTGCACGAGGAAGACCCGACGTTCCAGCACGAGTACAACGGTGAGCTGCAGCAGACGCTGATCCGCGGGCTGGGGGAGCGGCATCTCGAGATCATCGTCGGGCGCCTCGCCCGCAAGTTCGGCGTGCACGCGCTCATCACCAAGCCGAAGGTCGCCTACCGGGAGACGTTCAAGGGTCGAGCCGAAGGACAGGGGAAGCACAAGAAGCAGACGGGCGGCCGCGGCCAGTACGGTGACTGCTGGATCCGCATCGCGCCGCTGCCGCGCGGCTCGGGGTTCCAGTTCAGCGACGAGATCGTGGGGGGCGTGATTCCGCGGCAGTACATCCCGGCCGTCGAGCGCGGCATCCACGAGGCGGCGGCGCGCGGGCCCGTGGCTGGCTATCCGGTGGTCGATTTCAAGGTGGAGCTGTACGACGGCTCCTACCACGACGTCGACTCCAACGAGCAGTCGTTCAAGATGGCCGGTATCCTGGCGTTCCGGAACGTGAGCCCGAACGCGCGACCCACGCTGCTCGAGCCGATCCTCGAGCTCGAGGTGTGGACGCCCGACGAGTATCAGGGCGCCGTGATGGGCGACCTGTCGTCGCGGCGCGGGCAGATCCTCGGCACCGAGAAGGACGGCCGCCTCACCAAGGTGAAGACCCACGTGCCGGAGGCGGAGCTCGACAAGTACGCGACGGTGCTGCATTCGCTCACCCACGGACGCGGCACATACCGCCAGAAGTTCCACGTGTACCAGGAAGTCCCTCCCGAGGTGGCACATAGGCTCGTGGACGCGCGGAAGAAGGAGCTGGAGGAGGCGAAGGCGTCCTGACGCGCTATCTGCGCCTGTGGTTCGGATTCTCGGAGCGCGTGGACCGCCGCGCGTACGTCCGAAGCGGCGCCGCCCTGCTGCTGTTCAAGTACGCCGTGGACGCCACGGTCATCTGGGCCCACACCGGCCGGCTGTGGAGCCCCGCCGACTATCTCAATTCGGTATCGCTGCTGCAGGAGCGCACGCTGCGCGGCGTGCCCGCCGGCGTGATGCTCGGGCTGGCGTTGTGGACGCTGCCGTTCCTGTGGATCGGGTTCGGCATGTCGGTCCGGCGTGCGGCGGACGCGGGCAGGTCGGCGTGGTGGGCGCTGCTGTTCTTCGTACCGCTCTTGAACTACCTGCTCATGATCGGGCTCAGCCTGCTGCCGACCGCGGCGGTCCCGGAATGGCGGCAGGCCGCCCCCGCGGCGGTGATGAGCGACCGGTTGAAGAGCGGGCTGTTCGGCGTCGCCGCGTCGCTCGCGATCACGATTCCCACGGTCCTGATCGGGGTCTATCTCAAGAAGAACTATTCGGCCGGGCTGTTCCTCGGCACGCCGTTCAGTATCGGCTACATCAGCGCTCATGTGTTCAACCATCAGCACCCCCGTACCATGGGGCAGACGATCGAGGTGGTGCTCTTCGCGCTCGGGCTCGCGACCGCGGCGATGTTCTTCTTCGCGGCCGAGGGCGCGTTCTGCCTCGTGCTCGCGTTCCCCCTCGCGGCGGTGGTGGGGATGTGTGGGGGCGTGTTCGGGCGGGCGATCGCGCTGCGCGGGATGGAGCCGCCGTCCCGGACGGGGCTGGCCGCGCTGTTTGCGCCCCTGCTGGTGCTGGCGGAGCCGCGCGCGACGGCGCCGCTCCACGAAGTCCGCTCGGTCGTCGAGGTCGCCGCGCCGCCCGCGGTAGTGTGGCGGCACGTGGTGGCGTTCCCCGTGCTGCCGCCCGCCACCGAGTGGGTGTTTCGGGTCGGAGTCGCGGCCCCGCTCGCCGCCCGGATTCGCGGCAGCGGGGTCGGGGCATTACGCTTCTGCGACTTCACGACCGGGAGCTTCGTGGAGCCGATCACCGCGTGGGACGAGAACCGCTTGCTGGCGTTCGACATCGTGCGCCAGGCACCCCCGATGCGCGAGTGGAGCCCCTACCGGGACGTGAACCCCCCGCACCTCGACGGGTACTTCCGAGCGACCCACGGGGAATTCCGGCTCGCGGCGTTGGGCGGCGGCAGTCGCACCCGGCTCGAGGGGCGCACGTCCTACGTGGTGGAGATGTTCCCACAGAGCTACTGGACGCTGGCCGCCGATCGCATCGTCGCGGCGATTCACGGGCGGGTGCTGCGACACATCAAGACCCTGGCCGAGGAGGAGGAGCACCGATGAGAGCGACGATCCTGTGTGCCGCCCTCGCCGTCGCGGGCTGCGTCGAGAAGCGCTCCTCCCCCCCGCCCCCGGCGGACTCCACGGCTGCGGCGGCGCCCGCGCCCGCGACGCCTCCGGTCGCGCCGCCCGTGCCGCCCGTGCCGCCCCCGCCTCCGGCGCCGTCCGCCACGAAGGTCTTAGCGGTCGAGGGGTTCCTCACTCCGGAATCGGTGCTGCACGACACGGTCCAGGACATCTACTTCGTCTCGAACACCAACGGCAGCCCGACGGCGAAGGACAACAACGGCTTCATCAGCCGGGTGCGGCCGGATGGAGCGGTCGAGAACCTCAAGTTCATCGAGGGCGGCCGCACCGGCGTCACCCTCCACGCGCCGAAGGGCATGGCGCTGAACGGGGACACGCTGTGGGTGGCCGACATCGACGTGGTCCGCGCGTTCAATGCGAAGACCGGGGCCCTCGTGGACAGCGTGAGCTTGAGCAAGCTGGGGGCGGTGTTCCTCAACGACGTCGCGGTCGCGCCGACCGGGGCGCTGTACATCACCGACACGGGCATCAAGTTCGACGACGTGGGCAACGTGCTGCATCCCGGTCCCGATCGGATATTCCGGATCGGCCCCGACCGGGCCGTCACGGTGGCCGTGAAGGGGGACACGCTCGGCCGGCCGAAGGGGATCGCGGTCGATCCCGTGGGGAAGCGCTTCGTGATCGTGCAGTTCGGAGGGCGCGCGGTGCTGGGGTGGAAGCCGGAGGACAAGGCGCCGAAAGTCATCGCCCGGGGTGCCGGGGGGTTCGACGGCGTCGTGGTCGCCCGCGGCAGAATCCTGGTCTCGAGCTGGAATGACTCGACCGTTGCGAGTTACGAGACCGGCCAGGAGGTGAAGGTCGTGACGGGCGTCCCCGGCGCGGCCGACATCGGCTATGACGCCAGGCGCAACCGCCTGCTGGTCCCGATCCTCCCGGCCAATCGGGTCGAGGTGTGGCAGCTGCCCTAGGGCGAAGGCGGATTGCGGGACCGCCGCAGTACGGCGACGAGCGGCTCCTCGCGCCGGCACGCGAGGTAGTTAGGCCCGAGGAAGTCCTCGTCGCCGAGGTCGTAGTCCCGGAAATCCACGTAGTCGGGAAAGATCTTGCCCACCACGTAGCCGTAGCCCCGGAACAGCTCGTGGAAGTCCCGCAGCAGGAACCTCGTCAGGACATTCACGCGGCCGTATTCGAACTGCACGAAGCGGATCCGTCGGCCGGCGAGCGCGTCGCGGAATCCCTCCAGCACCAGGTGCTCGGCTCCTTCGACGTCGATCTTGAGGAAATCCACGTCGGTGATCCCCTGCTCCTTTAGAAACTCGTCGCCCGTGACCACGGGGCAGTCAATCTCCTGGCCGGTCCAGGAGCGCGGGTAGTCCGTGAAGGTGGCGTGGGCGCTCGCGGCGGGATGGTATTTGATCTTGAGCCGCCCGGTGTAGTCCGCCAGGCCCAGGTCGAAGCAGCGGATCCGCGGTTCTCGCGCGGTGGCGGCGCGCAGCTGCGCGCAGGTGGCCGGCACGATCTCCAGGGCGTACACCGTCGCGCGCGGCAGCTGCGCCGTCGCCAGCGTGGCCCACTGCCCCTCGTTGGCGCCGACGTCCAGCACGGTCCGGACCGCCTCCCCGTGCAGCTGCTGGAGCACCCAGCGCTCGCCGTTCTTCTCAAACTTGTAGGTGGCGTTCTCGTACCACTTGAGGTATTGGCGACACAGTTTCGCGGCCGTCTTGAAGATGACGTTGCGGCGGACGCTGGCGGTGGGGCGGCGCATATGAGAGAAATTGAGGCTACACGGCGGCGACGTGCAACACCGCGGCGCCCTTCATCCGTCCGGCGCGCAACCGGTCCAGCGCCTCGTTCGCGCGCTCGAGCGGATACGGCTCGATCTCCGTGCGGACGGGCACTTTGGGCGCCAGGGCCAGGAACTCCTCCCCGTCCTTTCGAGTGAGGTTCGCGACCGAGCGGAGCGTCCGCTCGCCCCACAGCACGTCGTACGGGAACGCGGGGATGTCGCTCATGTGGATGCCGGCGCACACCACCGTTCCGCCTTTGACGACGGCGCGGAGCGCGGCGGGGACGAGCGGCCCCGCGGGCGCGAAGATGATGGCGGCGTCGAGCGGCTCGGGCGGCGGCGCATCCGAGGTCCCTGCCCACTCGGCGCCCAACCCCAGCGCGAAGCGCTGCGCGTCCCGGTCCCCGGCGCGCGTGAAGGCGAACACCCGGCGCCCCTGATGGCGCGCGACCTGGGCCACGATGTGCGCCGCGGCGCCGAAGCCGTACAGCCCGAGGCGCTCGGCCTCGCCCGCCGCGACGAGCGACCGGTACCCGATCAGCCCGGCGCACAGCAGCGGCGCAGCCTCGAGATCGGCGTACTGGTCCGGCAGGGGAAAGCAGAACCGGGCGTCCGCCACCGCGTATTCGGCGTAGCCGCCGTCGATCTGGTAGCCCGTGAAGCGCGCCCGATCGCACAGGTTCTCCCGTCCCGAGCGGCAGTAGCGGCACTCGCCGCAGCTCCAGCCGAGCCAGGGCACCCCCACGCGGTCCCCGATGCCGAAGCGGTCGACGCCGGGCCCTCCCCCGGTCGCAGTGACGGTCCCCACGATCTCGTGACCGAGGATGAGCGGCAGCGCGGGGTCCGGCAATTCGCCGTCGAGGACGTGCAGGTCGGTGCGGCACACGCCGCAGGCCTTGACGGCGAGCAACACCTGTCCCGGCCCGGGCTCGGGCCGCGGGATGTCCGCCGCGCGCAAGAGACGGCGCGGGGTGTCGAGGAGCATGGCGCGCATCTGTCGCTGTCCTGTCCCGAATTGTAGCGTCAGCGCAGCACGCCTGGGGTCGGAACGTCCCTGTTCTCAGGCGGGCGCCAAGTCTTCCCCCGCTGCCCGGATTTTGCTGCCGGTGCGCGAGCGTGTCAGGTGCCTCGATGAACGACCTCGGCTCTGCCCCCAAGGTACGCAACCCTGTGCGCATCCTCCTGGTGGACGATCAAGTCATCTTCCGGGTCGCGGTGCGCGCGTTGCTCGAGCGACACCGGGATCTGGTCGTGGTCGGCGAAGCCGGAAGAGGAGAGGAAGCCGTCGCCAGCGCCAAAGCCACCCGACCGGACGTGGTCCTGATGGATCTCGCCATGCCCGGCAAGGGTGGGATCGAAGCCACCCGGCGGATCACGCGGCTCGGCATCGGCGCCAGGGTCCTCGTGCTCACGGCGCTTCCGCAGGAGCGCGAGCTGCTCGACGCGCTCGACGCTGGCGCGAGGGGCTTCGTCGAGAAGATGGAAGCCGCGGAGCATCTGGTAAACGGCATTCGAGCCGTGGCGGGAGGCCGGTTCTTCCTCGGCCCCGACGCGGCCAAGTTCGTGGTGCTCCAACGCTACCAGCGGCAGGGGCAAGCGGAGGATGAGAAGGTCGTGGAGGATCGGCTGAGCGGGCGAGCGCCAGGTTCCGGCACTGCTCGCCCTGGGCCACAAACGACTGGAAGTCGGGGGCGGAATTAGCCCGCGAGCACCGGCTCGAATTCCGTCGGCGCCTGCGGTGCCGTGTCGGGCTGCGGCTGCCGGTACACGTAGCGCTGGCCCGCGTAGTTCCGCAGCACGACCGCGTCGTCGGTGATCGACTCGACGTATTCGGGGAGCAGGGGGATCTTGCCGCCGCCCCCCGGCGCGTCGATCACGAAGTGCGGCACCGCCAGCCCTGACGTCCACCCGCGCAGTGCCCGGATGATCTCCAGCCCCTTTTCGACGGTGGTGCGGAAGTGCTCCGCGCCCGCCACCTGGTCGCACATGTAGATGTAGTACGGCCGCACGCGGGCGGCGAGCAGCCGCTGCATCAGCCGCTTCATCACCTCGGTGTCGTCGTTCACGCCCTTGAGCAAGACGGTCTGGCAGCCCAGGGGGATGCCGACGTCGGCGAGCCGGCCGAGCGCGTCCACGGCCGCAGGGGTGAGCTCGTCGGGGTGGTTGAAGTGCGTGTTGATGTACAGCGGGTGGTATTGCTTCAGGATCGCGCACAGCGCCGGCGTGATCCGCTCCGGGAGATGGCACGGCACGCGGCTCCCGATCCGGATGATCTCGATATGATCGATCGCCCGGAGCCGTCGGCAGATCTGACAGGATGACGTCGCGGACCTCCCTGTGCTCCTCGAGATACCGGAACGCCGACTCGAGCTCGCGCATCGAGATCTTGTCGGGGTCTCCGACTTTGCGGCGGCGCGTGCAGAAGCGGCAGTAGGACGCGCACACCGGCGAGACGAGGAACAGGGCGCGGTCTGGATAGCGGTGCGTGATGTTCGGCACCGGAGAGTGCGCGTCTTCGGCCAGGGAGTCCACGAGGCCGTCGTGCACCTCGAGCTCCTGGAGGTCGGGGACGTACTGCCGCCAAATCGGGTCCCCCGGGGACGTGATGAGCTCGACCATGGCGGGCGAGATGCGGAACTCGAAGTTCTCCGCCGCCTGTCGCAGCCGCTCCAGGTCCGGGAAGTGCTCGGCGCCGAACCGCGCGACGAGCGCCTCGAGGGAGGCGATGCTCCGCTTACGCAGGAGCTCTTGCCAGGACTCCATCGCTCAGGTCCTTGAGGTAGATCACCAAGTCGTCTCCAGGGGCGTAATAACCCGGGAGCCGGGCGGCCGGCGCGTAGCCGCGCCGCTCGTAGAACGCGCGGGTGGGCGCGTATTCGGCGCGGGACGATGTCTCGACGACAATCAGTCGTCCGTTGTCAGTCGGCAGTCGCTCCTCCACGGCCCTCAGGAGCGCGCTCCCCACGCCCTTGCCCTGCCACGCGGGGTCCACGACGATCCAGTAGAGGTCGTAGGTGCCGGCGGTGCCGGGGGTCGGACCCCAGCAGGCGTAGCCGACGAGCTCGTCGCCCGCGTACGCGCCCAGGAAGCGGTAGTCCTCGTCGCCGGCGAGGCTGTCGTCGAGCAGCTCCACGGCGATGGCGACCTCGTCCCGCCGGAACAGGCCGGCGGCCGCGGTGAGCCGCTCAAGCCGTGCGCGTTGCGCGTGGCCGACGGGCCGGAGCGAGCAGCTCACGTGCCGCCTTGGCACCCTGCGCCTCGCGGAGCGCGACCTCGGCGATGCGGCGCACCAGCTCGGCGTAATCCCAGCCGGCCACGCGGGCCATGCGCGACAGGCCGGCGTCGTCGTTCAGGTCGGGATTGGGATTGACCTCGAGGATCCACACCCGCCCCTGGTCGTCCAGCCGGAGGTCCACCCGGCCGTACCCCTTGCCCTGCATCACGCGCCACGCCGCCTCGGCGACGCGCACCAGCTTGTCGGCGAGCTTTTGCGGGATGCTCGCCGGGCAGACCGGGACGCTCCCCAAGTCGTCGGGCGAGCCGGTTTCCCACTTGCCGGCATAGGTCAGGATGGGCCATGCGCCCTCGGGCATGCGACTGAAGTCGATCTCCGCGATGGGGAGCACCCGGCTCCCGACGAACCCGACGTTGAACTCGCGCCCCCCGACGTATTCCTGCACGAGCACTTCGTCGAATTGCTCCGTCATCGCGGCCACGCGGGCGCGCAGCGCGCGGCGGTCCGCGACCACCGAGCCGCGGTCGAGCCCGGCGCTCGCGTCTTCCGCGGCGGGCTTGACGATCGCCGGGAGGGGGAAGTCGTCCTCGATCTTCCCCTGCGCGATGGTCCAGCGGGGCACCGGGAGCCCCGCGTGGGCGAGCAGCGCGTTCGCGATAGGCTTGCGGCGGCACGCGGCGATGGTCCAGAGGCTCGCGCCGGTGACGGGAATCCCGGCGAACTCGAGCGTGCCGACGACGTGCTCCTCCCACTCGCCCCGGCCGTGGACGCCTTCGCACAGATTGAACACGACGTCCGCCCGCCGGGCGACCGCGAACCACCGCATGTCGTGCCGTACGGCGACCTTGCGAATTTCATGACCCATCGCGCCGAAGATCGTGCCGATCTCGTCCACGGCCTTCATCACGCCGCGGATGTCCTCCGGCGTCCAGTCCTCCGCACCCGGGTCGTACAGGATGACGACCCTCATGCGGGGATCGGCGCCTGGGCGGGTAGGGGCACGGCATGCCGTGCCCCTACCGCGACGTGGGCACGCGCGTCGGCGAGGAGGTCCCTGCCCGTCTGCCGCCGCCAGGCGATGCGCGCGACTTCCTGGATCAGCTCGTCGTAGCCGAAGCCGGCCGCGCGGGCGGCCTTGGGGAAGCAGGAGTTCATGGCCGGATCGGGGATGATGCCCGGCAGCGGGTTCAGCTCCAGGACGTTGGGCACCCCGAACCGGTCCACCCGGATGTCCACGCGGCACCAATCGCGGCAGCCGAGGGCGTGGTAGGCGTCGAGCGCCGTGCGCTCGATCTCGCGGTGCAGCGATGCGGGCACGCGCGCCGGGCATTGGAAGATCGCGAGCGGCGCCTCGGGGCGGTCCCACACCCATTTCGCCTCGTAGCCGTATACCGGCGGCGCGCCCGGGGGCAACGCCGAGAAGTCGAGTCCGATCACCGGCAGGCAGGCGGCGTCGGGCCCGTTGCCGAGGATCGCCACGGTGAACTCCGGCCCCGGCAGATAAGTCTCGACGAGCACGGGCTCGGCGTAGCGCTCGAGCAGGAACCGCACGCGCTCGCCGAGCCGCGCGGGCGTCTCGCACAGGTTGTCGGCGAACACGCCCTTGCCGGAGCCCTCGGCGATCGGTTTGACGAACACGGGGAACGGCAGGGCGACCCGCTCCAGGTCTGCGGGCGTCTGGACGGACGCGAACGGCGCGGTGGGCACGCCGCGGAACGCCAGGATTTCCTTGGTGCGGCCCTTGTGGAGCGAGAGCGCGAGGGTGAGGGGGTCGGAGCCGGTGTACGGGACGTTCAAGTATTCGCAGATCGCGGGGACCAGCGCCTCGCGACTCTGGCCGTGCAGGCCCTCGGCCATGTTGAAGACGAGATCGGGACGAGCGAGGGCGAGCTCCTGCGGGAAGAACTGATCGGCTTCGAGCCGGATGACGCTGCCGCAGGGACCGAGGGCCTGCTCCACCGCGGCGATGGTGGATGGGTCGTCCCACTCGGCGAACGCGTCGTTGGTACTCGGCGGCTCGGCGGCGGACGCGGACTCGGGTTTTTCGTTGTACGTGAGACCGATGCGCATGTGGTCTCGGGTGACCTCCCCACAAAAAAGGCCGCTCGCGCGGTCTAGGAAGCGAAACGCGTTGTCGCGTAGAGAATAAGAAAAGCTGAAACGATGCGCAAT
>WNGP01000188.1_pt1 | contig 45795 bp, 59 predicted proteins | sample 5407671 | NCBI WGS metagenome assembly WNGP01 (sample SAMN13153381, study PRJNA577476) | soil metagenome | isolation source: 40 cm soil or saprolite under Garry oak tree replicate 2 | place: USA:California | collected 2016-06-15 | reverse complement strand
CTTGAGCAGCTTGGTATCGACCTGCCGGCCGAACCAGATGAAGCCCTGCATCGGGTCGATTTCTTCGTACGCCTGCGACGGCTGGTTCTTCATGCCGTCGTTGATGTAGTTGACCGACGCCTCGGCGCTCCAGTGATCGGAGACCTGCGTGCCCCCAGAGATCGCGATGTCCGTGCGGTTGTTGGTGTTGTTCGGGTACATGCCGCTCTCATTGGTGCGGCCGACCGACAAACGCACGTTGCTGCGGTCGCTGCTGCGCGCCACCGCGACGTTGGCATTCACCATCAGACCCGTCTGCCAAAAGTCGCGGACGTTGTTGGGATGCGCCATCCACGGCCCCGCGCCAAAGAACTGATTGCACGGCGCCGCGTTGTCGTACGTGACGGGGGCGTTGACCCGGATCGACGTGTCGCCAGCGACCCGGACGCATCCGGTCGACCGGCCATCGAGCTTGGGCCCCCAGCTCTCGTCGGCGCCGTCATTGATGCCGCCGAAGTTCCCGTCGACAAAATCGAACTCGCCGTAGAAGCCTTGGCCGTAGCGGTTCTGATAATCCGGGAGCCGCAACGGCGTCTCGGCGGTCGCGCCGAACGTGGCCGTCACGCCGAACCCCTGCTGCGGTGCGCCGCGGCCGCTCTTCGTCGTGTACACGATCGCGCCGTTCGCGGCGCGCGAGCCGTACAGCGCCGCAGCGTTGGGGCCCTTCAGGACCGTCACCGACGCGATGTTGTCGGCGCTGATGTCCGAGGCCGCGTTGCCGATGTCATACCCGCCCAGGTTGCCCGGAGTCGGCGTTCCCTGCGGACCGTATCCCGTGTTCCCCGGCGCGGTGTTGTCGATCGGAATGCCGTCGACGATGATCAGCGGCTGGTTCTGCCCGAGAATCGAACTCGCGCCACGCACGATGATACGGGCGGAGCCGAACGGGTTCGCAGCGTCTGCGCGGCGTACGACAGGCTGCGCTGCTCACGCTCGATGCCGAGCGCGGTCACGACCTTCGACTCGAGCTCGATCGCGCCTTCTTCCAGCGCGACGTCCTGCGTGACATCTGCTCCGGTGAGACTGACTTGCACGGACTGCGTCTTGAAGCCGATGAGCCGTGCGGTGAGGGTTGCGGCGCCGGTACTGCCGGCCGGAACGACGAGCTGATACCGCCCGTCGCCGTTGGTACTCGCGCTGACGCGCAGCGTGGGAATGCTGACGATCGCGCCGTACAGCGGCGTGCCTCCCACGCTGGCCGTCACCCGCCCGCTGATCGTCGTCGGTGCTTGCGCAGCAGCGACGACCGGTGTCAGTCCGAGCAGGACGAGACCAAGTCTTAGGGTGATCCGAACGAACCAACGATTGTCGGCCATACACGTCCTCCTTCAGCTGCGGTTCTAGTGGCTGCGACGGCAGGACCACCGAAGACTCTGTTATCTGAGGATTTTGGCGCTCCCGCCAAGAGACCGCAAGTCCCCTGTTGTCAAATGTTTCCTGCGATATTCCAGCGCCATGACACGACGTTTGCAAACCGTGGCGTGGACCGCCGCCGCCTGCACGTACCTGCTGATTCTCCTTGGCGCTATCGTCCGGATCACGGGGTCCGGGCTGGGCTGTGGCCACGATTGGCCACTTTGCAACGGCCATCTCTTCCCACCCCTCAATGACCTACCCGCCGTGATCGAGTGGAGTCACCGGCTCTTGGCGGCGTTGGTATCGGTGCTGGTATTGGCACTCGGTGGGCTTGGGTGGAGAGGAGCCGGGAGTCTGGAGCCGGGAGCCAGGGGTGCAGCGTACACGGCCCTCGTGCTGCTCATCATTCAGGTCCTGCTCGGCGCTGTGACAGTGAAGACCGGTCTGACTCCGGTCCTGGTGATTCTGCATCTCGCCACGGCCATGCTTTTGCTGGCGAGTCTCATCGCGGCTGCGCGCGCACCCTGGCTCCCGGCTCCCAGCTCCCGGCTCCTGCTCGGTCTCACCCTCGTTACCGTGTTGTTCGGCGCGCTCACGGCCAACCTCGGCGCGACCGCCGCGTGCGGCGGATTCCCGTTATGCAACGGCCAGATCATCCCCCGCGCCGGTCCGTTGGCCGCCATCCAGTGGACGCACCGGCTCCTCGCCTACACGCTGCTCGCCGTCGTGATTTGGTGGGTGTCGCGTCAGCCGCGCCGCGGCTGGCTGCTCCTGGGCCTCGTTCTCATTCAGATCGGGATTGCCGCAACCATGGTGGAGCTAGGATTCCCGGGAGCCCTACAGGCAGCGCATGCTGCGGTTGGTGCCGGCGTGTGGGCTGCCGTGGTGCTGGCTGCGCTTACACCAGCAGCAGGTCCTGAACAAGCAGATCCTTCGCGCCTGCCCATCGCGAGCCACTGAACAAGCAGATCCTTCGCGCCTGCGGCGCTCAGGATGACAGGCTCGCTCGCGCTCTATTCCGCTTCATACTTTTTTGCTTTCTCATTTCAAAGACCCGCGGCGTGTCATCCTGAGCGGAGCGCGCGGAACGCGCGCGCAGCGAAGGATCCGCTTTTGGGGCACGCGCGCGTCGCGAAGGACCTGCCGTTCGCGCTCAGACCTGCAGCAGCTCCTGCTGCGGCTGCCGCGGCGTCACCTCTGGACCCGACTCGCTCAGATAGACGTTGATCTCGCTGCGAATACCAAACCGGTCCGGCAAGTAGACACCCGGCTCCACGGAGAAACCGACGCCGGGAATCAACGTGCGCTCGTCCGCGGTCTCGAAGTTGTCGATATGCGGTCCCGAGCCGTGCAGATCACGATCGATCGAATGCCCCGTGCGATGCACAAAGTATTCGCCCAATCCGGCCGAGCGGATCACGGCGCGCGCGGCGTCGTCGACCGCCGCGCCGGTCACCGCCTCGTGCTGCTTCCAACGATCCCTGAGCAGCGCGACGGCGGCATCGCGAGCCCCCCGCACAGCATCCCACACGCGTCGGACCTCCGCGCTCGGCTCCCGTCCGGCGAACGCCATCCACGTCTGATCGGCAAAGACGCTGCCGGGCGACACACCGGCCCACAGGTCGAGCAACATCACATCGCCCGCCGCGAGGCGGCGGTCGCTGCCGGCCCGCGGCTCGTAATGCGGATTGGCGGCGTTCGCCTGAAACCCCACGATCGGCGGATGATCGGTGACGAGCTGGCCCCGAGTGAACGCATCCATCACGCGCGCCTGCATGGCGGCCTCGCGGACCTCGGCACCCCGAGCCAGCTCGCTGCCGGCCCACTTGAGCGTCGCCACCGCGATCTCCGCGATCGCCTCGGCCGCCCGCCGATGCCCCGCGAGCTCGGCGGGCGACCAGCGCGCCGCGAACCGGGACACGAGCACGCCCGATGACACGACATGCGCGCCTGACGCTTCGATCAACTCGATGACGCCATGCGGCACCCGATCCAGATAGGGCACGGCATCTCTGGGCGAGATCTCCATGGCGACGGTCTTGCCGCCGACGAGCGTGCGCAGCTGCTCATGTAGCTCGGGCCACGCGGCGTACGGACGGACCTCGCCAGGGAATCCGTCGAACGCCGCGAGCTCGATGCGATGCGCCAGCGCGACAGGTTTGCCGTCACGCGGCAACAGCACGAAGAACCGGCGGGTCCCCATGCCGTGGATGCCCAGGACGCGCGTCGCGGCGGGGTTGATGCCGCGGAAGTCGTACAGCAACCAGCCGTCGGCACGAAGCTCGCCCAGGATCTGTTTGAGCGCGGCGAAATCGAACCCCTCGAGCGGTTTCATTGATGCCGGGGATCGGGACCGACGGCGCGCCATTCGCAGCCGGCGCCGCCGCGCGCCCGGCATTCGACATGCAGCATCGCGCCCTCGTAACCCACCAGCAGACGCAGCAGCTCGACGAGTCCGGCGCCATAGAATCCGCAGGCGGCGCCATCGGGAGTGGCCTGAATAGCGATCGGATCGCGCACGCGCGCGACCGGCAATCGCTGCTCGCGACCTAGCTCGGCGCCGAGCACGGCGTGGGCCGCGCGGCGCGCGGCGCGGTGACCGAACAGCCGCGGGGCGGTTCGCGCGGCGAGGCGGGATAGGCCCGACATCCGCCGCACCGCGCGCCGCGCGGCACGGCGGCCCGCATCGGCGAACACGAGGTCAGCGTCGGGCCGCCGGCCAACCAGCCGCAGCAGCGCCTCCACGTGCGACGCGTCCACCCGCGCGTCCTTGCGCGCGAGCTGTTCGTATTCCTCCAGCTGCATCTGCACGGTCGGGGAGAGACCTAGACGCTTCACCAACAGCTCCTCGGCGAACTCGGTGAGCCCATCCTCGACGGGTGTGTCCAGATTCTTGACCGCCTCGAGGACGGCGAGCGGGACGATGCTGTGCACCACGGAGCGCGAAACGTAGCATCCCCTCCCCCATTGCGGAACTCACGGCGGTACACGAGCCTTCACCGAACAGCTATGGCTCAGACCCCTTCCCCAGATGTCTCTCCTCCGGTCGACGAGAAACGGGCCAGCTTCGAGCGTGAAGCCCTGGTCCATCTCGACGTCCTGTACCGGGTGGCGCTCCGCCTCACGGGCAACCCCTCGGACGCCGACGATCTGGTGCAGGAGACCATGCTGAAGGCCTACCGGGCCTGGGATCAGTACGAGCAGGGAACCAACGCGAAGGCTTGGCTGCTCACGATTCTGAGGCATGCCTTCATTAATGAATACCGCCGCCGGACGCGGCACCCGGAGACCGTGGACGTGGACACGATCGAACCGTTCGCGGTGTTCTCTGAGGTGCAAGACGAAGACCCGCAGGGCGCTTTCTTCGACAAGATCGTCGACGACCAGGTGCTCCAGGCCATCGATCAACTGCCGGTGGCGTTCCGCGAGACCTTGGTGTTGAGCGATGTCGAAGGGATGTCGTATCAGGAGATCGCGAGCATTCTGCAGGTCCCCGTGGGGACTGTGAAGTCGCGGCTGTTTCGGGCACGCCAGCTGTTGCAGAGTAAGCTCTACGATTACGCCGTCGAGATGGGATATATCAAAGGAAGTCCCGCATGAATTGTCGCGAATGCGTCGAGCATCTCTATGAGTTTCTGGACCGCGAGCTGACTCCCGAGCTCGAGCGGGAAATTCGTGAGCATCTCGAGGACTGCCCACCCTGCGGGGAGCAATACGATTTCGAAGAGCTGTTCCTGAAGTTCCTGCGCGCGCGCTGCCGCGCGCAGGGCGCGCCCGCCGAGCTCAAGAAACGCGTGTTGCGCGAGCTGTTCGGCGAGTGAAGTGGCTGACGGGTCGCGGCGCCCTCGCGGCGCTCGCGGTCGGCCTGGCGACGATCTGGGGATTCGGATGGCGCGGAGTGGTCATGCTCCTCGCCTTCTTTGTTACCGGGAGCCTGTTGACACGGGTGCAGGGTGGTGGACGGCAGCGCAACGAGCGACAGGTGCTCGCCAATGGTGGCGTCGCGGCGCTTGCGGCGCTGCTCGGCAGTTGGGCCGCGTTTGCCGGGTCGCTCGCTGCCGCGACCGCAGACACGTGGGCAACGGAAATTGGTAAGTACTCGCGCACGCCTCCCCGGCTGATCACGAACGGGACGCCTGTCCCTACGGGAACGGATGGGGGTATCACGGCCCTGGGAACTGTCGGAGGACTGGCAGGAGCCGCAGTGATCGGCGTGCTCTCGGGCAGCGTTGTCGTCGTGAGTCTTGCTGGAATGTTCGGCATGTTGCTGGACTCGTTACTCGGCGCGACAGTGCAAGGACGGCTGCGGTGGCTGGACAACGACGCGGTCAACCTAGCGGCAACGGTGAGCGGCGCCGGAGTTGCACTCCTCGCCTCTCGACTTTGCTGCCGATGATCACGGCCAGGCTCGCGTGACGCGTTGGGACGTAATCGTCGTCGGCGCCGGCCCGGCGGGTTCGGCCACCGCGCGGCTGCTCGCACGCGCGGGGGGGCGTGTCCTGCTCCTCGACCGCGCGCACTTTCCCCGCGAGAAGCCCTGCTCCGAGTATCTCAGCCCTGAATCGACGCGCGTGCTCGAGCGCCTTGGCACGGAAGTCCTGGATGCGGTCGCCGCTGCCGCTCCTGCACGCCTGACGGGGATGAAAGTGGTCGCGCCCAGCGGCACCGGCGTCGTAGGCCGGTTCGAGACCTTCAGCTACGCCCTCCCCCGAACAACGTTCGATTCCATCCTGCGAAATGCCGCCCAAGCTGCGGGCGCCGAAGTTCGGGAAGGCGTCAGAGTCGAGGATCTCATTTACGAGCGCGGCGCGGTGGGCGGCGTGATTGCGCGGGACACGGGAAGCGGGAAACGGGAAACGTATCGCGCGCGAGTCGTCGTTGGCGCCGATGGGCTGCGCTCGGTCGTCGCGCGACGGCTCGGCAAAGTCATTCGGACGGCGCCATATCGCGTTGCATTTACGGCGCACGTGGCTGATGCCCGCGACGTGGACGACCTTGGCGAGATGCACGTTGGGCGACCAGGCTACGTCGGGCTCGGTCCGATCGGAGCCGACGTCACCACCGTCGCACTCGTGCTCCCGCTCGCCGAGGCTCGTCGCGGCGCGCGGTTCTTCGAAGAGCTGAATCGGTTTCCCGGTGTCCGCGGGCGCTTCGATCCCAGACGCATTGTTCGGCGCGTCCTCGCGACCGGCCCGTTCGCGCGCTGGTCCCGGCGGCCGGCGGCAGATGGCGCGCTGCTTGTCGGCGATGCCGCCGACTTCTTCGATCCGTTCACAGGCCAGGGGATCTACAGCGCGCTGCGCGGCGCTGAGCTGGCGGCAGCGGCGATTGTCGAGACGCTGGCAACCGGTACCAGTTTGCAGCAGTACGCGCGCGCCCGGCGCCGCGAGTTCGCCGGCAAGTGGCTGCTCGAGCGGCTCATCGGTGTTGCGGTCGGCTGGCCGGCACTGATCGAGCGTGTGGTCGGGCGACTGATGCGGCGGCCCGAGCTCGCCAACCTGCTCGTGCGAGCGACTGGCAACTGCATTCCCGCCCGCACCGTGCTGGCACCCGGCGTCCTGGCAGGACTGGTCTTGTGACGTCTCGCGGCGTCGAGCCCCCGCAGTTCCGCCAGCTGCTGGGACGGTTCGCCACCGGCGTTACGGTACTGACCAGCCGGTTGCCGAACGGTGAGCCCATCGGGATGACCGCCAATTCGCTCGCCTCGGTTTCACTCGAGCCTCCGCTCGTCCTCGTCTCCGTCGAGAAACGCCACGACATGCACACCGCGATGGAGCAGGGGACGCACTTCGTCTTCAACATTCTGTCGTCGGAGCAGGAGGCGCTGTCTCGGGCGTTTGCCGGTTCCGAGCCGGACCGATTCCGCGGCGTGAGCTACCGTGAGAATCAGCGGGGAATTGCTGTCCTGGATGGCGTGGTGGCGCACATCGAGTGCGAGAAGCAAACGGCGGTTCCGGGCGGCGATCACACCATCTTCATCGGTCTGGTGGTGGGCGGCGACGTTACCGACCGGCGGCCCCTCCTCTATTACAGAGGAGGGTACGCAGGCCTCAGCCGCTGATGCGCACCGTCGATCGCATTCGTGTGCTTGCGCCGTTCCCTCGCGTATTCGCTGCCGCGAGCACCGTCGCCCGTTGGCCATACATCCTTCCGCATTACCGCTGGGTTCGGGTACTCGACGACGGATTGGTCGAGATGGCCGCCTGGCGGCCGTTCGGCGGTGGTTTCCTTAAGTATCCCACCTGGTGGGTCTCCGAGATGACCATCGATCGTCCGGCAGGCGAAATTCGGTATCGGCACGTGCGGGGTATCACGCGGGGCATGAACGTGAGCTGGAGGTTGGTGGAGGTCGGTGGAGGTGCTGGAGGATCTGACGGCGTCGATGTCGAGATCGTGCACACGTGGGACGGGCCGCGCTGGCCGCTCATCGGGCGCCTGGCCGCGAATTTGGTGATCGGCCCGATCTTCATTCACGGAATCGCATCGCGCACGCTGGCGGGGATCAAGCGGGCGGCGGAGACCAAGGAGACCGCATGAGAGATTTGCGTCGGGTGGTGATCACCGGAATCGGCGCCGTCACGCCAATCGGCACGGCGGTGGACGGTTTGTGGAGCGGCCTGCAGGGCCGCACCTCCGCCGTGCGCACGCTCACGCGCTTCGATCCCGCGCCGTTCCGCAGTCACATGGCCGCGGAGATTCCCGACTTCCGGCCGCAGGATCATCTGGACGCCAAGCGGGCCAAGCGCCTCGACCGCTTTTCGCAGCTGGCGGTGACCAGCGCCGGTCTGGCGCTCGCCGACGCGCAGATCTCCCCGCGCCAGGAGGATCCCGACCGCGTCGGCACGATGATGGGCTCGGCGCTCGGCGGCGTGTCATTCGCCGAATCCCAGGTCCCCCGGTATCTCGCCGAAGGACCGCGGGGGCTGGATCCTTCACTCGCCTTGGCGGTGTTCTGCGGAGCCGCGAGTTGCAATATCGCCATTGAGTTCGGATTCACGGGGCCGAACGCCACGAACGCGATGAGCTGCGCATCCGGGACGATCGCCGTCGGCGAAGCCTTCCATGCGGTGCGCGATGGGCGTGCGGACGTCATGCTCGCCGGCGGCGCCGAGGCGCCGCTCGCGCCGCTCACGTACGCGGCGTTCAGCATCATCCGCGCAATGAGCACGCGCAACGACGATCCCGCGCGGGCGTCCCGCCCCTTCGACGCGGGACGCGATGGATTCGTGATGGGCGAGGGGGCGGCGGTGCTCGTGCTGGAGGAGCGCGCGCGCGCGCTCGCACGCGGCGCGAAGATCTACGCCGAGGTCGTCGGTCACGCCTACACGAACGACGCGTATCACATGGCCGCGCCGCGTCCCGACGGACGCCAGGCCGCGCGGGCGATGCAGCTCGCGCTCGCCGACGGTGATGTGTCGCCAGTGGAGGTCGGGTACATCAACGCGCACGGCTCGTCCACGCCGCTCAACGATCCGACCGAGACGGCCGCGATCAAGCAGGTGTTTGGCGACCATGCCTACCGGCTGACCGTCAGCGGCACCAAGGGCTACTACGGCCACGCGCTGGGCGCGAGCGGCGCCATCGAGGCGGCGATCTGCGCGCTGGCCCTCTCACAGGGCTGGCTGCCACCCACGATCAACCTGGAACGCCCCGACCCGCAATGCGATCTCGATTGCCTGCCGGGAGGGGGAAAGACAGCTTCACCCGCCGCCGTCGTTTCCAACTCGTTCGGATTCGGCGGCATCAACGCGGCGCTGGTGTTGCGGCCCGACGGTGGCGCCCGATAGATTGGCGCGGCTTTCACCCCGAGGTCACTCGTGAATTACCGGTCCCTGCGGGCACCTGCCGCGGAATTCATCGGCACCTTGCTCTTCGTCCTCGTTGGCGCGGGCAGCGCAGTCACGAATGTCGCCGGCGCGTTGGGCGTCGCCATCGCGAACGGCATTGGACTCGCGCTCGCCGTCACGATCATGATGCCGATCTCCGGCGGCCACATCAATCCAGCGGTGAGCTTCGCCTTGTGGCTCGGCAAACAGATCGACGCGGTTACGTTGGGCAAGTACGTCGCGGCGCAGCTGCTCGGCGCGATCGTCGGCGCGCTCTTCATCAAATTGCTGTTTCCCGCGTCGGCAGTTCGGATGACGTCACTCGGCACGCCGCAGGTCGCCGGTTCGATGACGTTCCTCGGCGCGGTGGGACTCGAGGCACTGTTCACATTCTTCCTCGTGAGCGCGGTCTACGGAACGGCCGTCTCACCGCAGAAGGAGCGCGTCGCGGGATTCGCCATCGGCCTGGTCGTCATGGTCTGCGTCCTGGGCGGCGGCGTGCTCACCGGTACGGCACTGAATCCGGCGCGCGCCTTTGGTCCCGCGTTAGTCTCGTGGGACTGGCACGCTCAGGCCGTCTATTGGATTGGACCGCTCCTCGGTGCCGCTGCCGCCGCGGGATTGTGGCGGTACTTGCTGTTGCCGCCGAGTGCGATGGACTTGAGGTAACTACAGCTGTTCGGCGAGGGCCGGCGCGAAGTACGTCAAGATGATATCCGCGCCGGCCCTCCTGATTGCAGTGACTGACTCCCACATAGCGTTCGTCTCATCCAGCATGCCCCGCTCCGCGGCAGCCTTGATCATCGCGTACTCGCCGCTCACCTGATAGGCGCCGAGCGGGGCGCCGAAGCGGTCCTTTGCACGGCGAATCAGATCGAGACACGGTCCCGCCGGCTTCACCATTACGATGTCCGCGCCTTCGTCGAGATCGAGCTGGATCTCTTTCATCGCTTCATCACCGTTCGACACCGCCATCTGATAGGACTGGCGGTCGCCGAACTGCGGCGTCGAGCCGGCCGCCTCGCGGAACGGCCCGTAGAACGCGGACGCGAACTTCGCCGCGTACGACATGATCGGCACGTGGGAGAAGCCGCCCGCATCGAGGGCCTTGCGGATGCCGGCGACGCGGCCGTCCATCATGTCGCTCGGCGCCACCAGATCGACGCCGGCGCGCGCCTGCATCACCGCCGTTTTGCCGAGCAGGTAGACGGATGAGTCGTTGTCGACCTCGCCATCGCGAATGACGCCGCAGTGCCCATGATCGGTGTACTCGCACAAGCAGACATCGCCGATGACGAGCAGGTCCGGCACCGCGCGCTTCACCGCGCGGATGGCCTGCTGCACGATCCCCTGGTCGTCGTAGGCTTCGGAGCCGGTGGCGTCCTTGGTCGCCGGAATGCCGAAGAGAATGATGCCGCCCAATCCCAGCGCGGCGGCGCGCTCGGCATCTTTTACCGTCTGATCGACCGAGAGCTGCGCGACGCCCGGCAGGGATGCGACGGGCCGCCGCAACCCTTCACCGTGCGCGACGAACACCGGCCAGATGAGCTGCGACGGCGCGATGTGCGTCTCCTGCACCAGACGGCGCAGGGCGGGCGTGCGGCGCAGCCGCCGCATGCGGCGAATCGGAAACTGTGCGGAGGTCATCGGGCGAGTAAGCTCGCGGCGCCTTCACCTTCGAGCAAGCGCGCGACGGCGTCACCAGCAGCTTCTGGTCGGTCCCCCTCCAGGTCTGCAGAGGCAGTCAGTTGAGCGGCACCGTCGGTTTCGGTGACACGCCCGTACAAACGCATCCCGCTTCCCGCATCCCGCATCTCGACCCACGCGGCAACCGGCGCCTGACATCCGCCGCCGAGCGCCGCCAGCAGCGCGCGTTCGGCGGTGATCGCGACCGCGCTGGAGGCATCGTGCAGCGGTTGTAACGCCTTGCGGGTGGCCTTGTCGTCCGCGCGAATCTCGATGCCGAGGGCGCCCTGCCCCGGTGCGGGCATTATGTCGAGGGGATCGATGACCGAGCCTTTGCGGCCTAGCCCCAGGCGCTCGAGTCCCGCAATCGCAAGCAGCGCGGCATCCAGCCCATCGCGGGTCTCGACCTTGCGGACGCGCGTGGGGACGTTGCCGCGCAGCGGCACGACCACCACGTCGGGACGCAGAAAGCGCAGCTGCGCGACGCGCCGTAGACTCGACGTTCCGACGCGCGAGCCGGGAGCGAGATCGAGCAGAGATTTCCCGTTGACCAATGCCTCGCGTGGATCGTGCCGAGCGGGGATCGCCCCTAGCATTAGCCCCGGTGGCAAGGTCGTCGGCAGATCTTTGAGCGAGTGCACGGCGACATCGATGCGGCCGTCAAGCAGCGCCTCTTCGATCTCCTTCGTGAAGAACCCCTTCCCTTCGAGCTCATGCAGCGGTCGGTCGACTTCCGCGTCGCCGCGCGTCTCGATGACGACGATCTCCGCGCGCTGGCCATGCGTCGCGAGCCGGTCTCGTACCCAGTCCGCTTGCCACCGCGCCAGCTGGCTGCCGCGCGTGCCGATCTTCACGCGAATCTCCTGGCCAGCGCGTCGACCAAACCGTCCACGGTGTGCGGATCGGCTTCGATGATGTCGCGCATCCCTAGCTCGCGGGCGGTGCCGGCGGTGACGGGGCCGATCGTGGCGGCGACGAATCCTCCGCTCGTGGCCGCCGCCGGGCCGACCAGGTCAACAAAGGACCGCACGGTGGACGACGAGGTGAACGTGACCGCATCGACGCGGCCGCCTCTGATGTCGGCCGCCAGGGCGCTGAGATCGCTCTGCACGGGTACGGTCCGATAGACCGCGATGGTCTCGACGTCGACGCCATGGGCGCGCAGCGTCGTCGCCAGAACGTCCCGTCCCTCCTCGGCGCCAGGGATCAGCACGCGCGTACCGGCGAGCGTGCCCACGCCCCCGTTGGCCCGTATCAACGCGTCGGCCAGTGACTCCGCGACAAATTCCTCGGGCACGAGCGCCGGCACCACCCCGCGCAGCGTCAGTGCCTCGGCCGTGGCCGTGCCGATGGCGGCGACCGAAGTCGTCGAGAACACGCGCGGCGTCAGCCCCCACGCGACCAGGCGGTCGAATACGATCTGCACGGCATTCTGACTGGTGAAGACGACCCAACGGTAGGTGGACAGCCCCGTGAGGGCGGCGCGCAGCCCGCCTAGATTCTCGAGCGGCTGGATCCGAATCACGGGAGCGATCACGGTCACGGCGCCGCAGGCTTCGAGCGATCGCACCAAGTCGCCGGCCTGTTCGCGCGCGCGCGTGACCACAATGCGGCGCCCTTGCAAGGATGCTCCCATGCGCCGTTGCAATCTCACCGTGGCACTCCCCATTATCAAGCAATGCTGAGATCACTTCGCGCTGCACTCGGTCGCTTTTGCCTGCGCCGCGCCGCCGCCGCGCAACGCGATGCCCCCCGCCGCGCGCTCGCGTGGCTGAAGCTCGGCGCCCGGTTCGCGCCCGGGTTCGCCGATACGTATCCCGCGCTCGTGCACCTGTCGCGCGCGCTTGAAGACCGCTGGGGCGCGGTCGAGGCTGCGCGGGCGGCGACCCTGCGGTTCCCCGATCACGCCGACGCCTGGATGCTGCTCGGCGAGGCGCTCCAGATGGTATTCCGGCAGGATGAAGCACTGGGCGCGTTCGAGCAGGCGTTGGCACTCGAGGAGCGCGCCGATGCCGCGATGGCGGCCGGGACCCTGTATCAACGCATGGGGCGCTTTCCCGAGGCGGCCGCGCGCTTTGCTCGTGCCTACGCGGCGGGCGGGGGCGCCACCGCGCTGTGGCACAACGCGCAAGCACTCTATGACGCGGGCGATCACGGCGCAGCCGACGAAGCGTTGAATTTGTGGGCGACCGAGGTGCCAGATGGGCACACCCGTCTGCCCGAAGCGCGGGCGGAGCTACGCGCGAAGGCTGCGGCGCGCGCGCAGGTACAGTGACAGCGAATACCCGATGAGAATGACCGCCGCCACGATATAGGCGGCGATCATGAAGCTGCCGTTCTGCGGGATCGTCTCAGGCATGTCCCACCTCGCTCACAGCCTCGAGCTGCTCGCGCAAATAACTCAACGCATAACGCTGCACGACAAAACCCACATAGAGCAGGGTGAATACACCCAGCGACGACAGCCACGTCAGGAGCATGCTCGCTGGCAATGACGGCGCGCTCGGCTTGAGCACGATCGGCATGGGATGGAGGGTGGGGAACATGTAGACGCTCAAATGGATGAACGGCACCTCACACATACCGCAGATGCCGACGACCGCGGCGAAGCGGGCCCGCGCGGCGGGATCGGTCACAGCGCCGCGCAACAGCAGATAGCCGGCATACAGTAGAAAGAGGAACAGCGTGAACGTCAGCCGGGCGTCCCAGGTCCACCACGTGCCCCAGATCGGTTTTCCCCAGATCGGACCAGTCGTCAGGACGATCGCACAAAACACGGTACCCACTTCCGCCGACGCTGCGGCGAAGCGGTCGAGGCGTGGATCCTTCGTGAAGAGATAGAAGATGCTGGCCAGTCCGACGAACACCATCGCCACTTCAGCCCAGATCGCGGCGGGGACGTGGAGGTAGAAGATTTTCTGCGCGAGCCCCTGCGACTGTTCGAGCGGCGTATACGCCAGCGCGCGCACATAGACGCCGGCGAGCAACACCAATGCGATCAGCGTTATCCAGCGTCCGACCCGCAGCATTCTCATTCGTTCACCGTCGCGGGAAACAGGAGCAAGGCAAGCGCAACAAAGACGATGTCATAGACGGCCAACATTTTAAGCCAGCCAAGAATCTCGCTCAAGGGACGGCCCGCGAGCAGCCGGCCCGTGGCCAGCACCGCCCAGCTCAGCGGCGGAATCATGAAGGGGAGCAGCAATACTGGAAGCAGCAACTCCGCGAAGCGGGTGCGTACCGTCATCGCGCTGAACAGGGTGCCTACTGCGACGAATCCCACAGTCGCAAGGGCAATCAATCCGCTCAGTGGGCCTAGATACGGTAGTACGCGTACGTTGAAGAAGAGTGCGAGTAGCGGCACGCCAATCACCTCGATCGTCGCAACGAAAACGAGGTTGGCGATCAGCTTGCCCAGATAAATGCTGCTGCGCTCGACGGGCGCGAGCAGCAGCCCGTCGAGCGCTTGATTCTCAAGCTCCAGTTGGAAGGCGCGATTCAACGCCAGGATCGCCGCAAAGGTGAAGGTCACCCATAAGATGCTGGGCGCGAGGTCGACGTTGGAAACGGCCGTGGGATCGCGTCCAAAATTGAATACGACCAGCACCAGGACTACGAACACCGCCGCGGAGAGAATCGCGGTCCGCGACCGGAACTCCACTAGGAGATCCTTGGCGGCAACGGTCCAGCTGTGGCGCAGGAGCTCAGGCAATCGCATTGCGATACTCCTCGCTCACCTGCGCCGGCCCGCGACCCGCCCGCGGCGCGAAATGCACGAACCGGCCCGCGCGCATGAAGGCGACGTCGGTCGCGAGGCCCGTGCCCTCCTCGACGTTGTGGGTCACCAACACCGCCGCCCGTCCCGCGCCGGCATGCTGTGCCAGCAGCCGGCTCAGCGCCTCCGCCGCGACGCGGTCGAGGCCAGTGAACGGCTCATCGAGCAACAATACGGTCGGATCGTGCAGGAGCGCGCGGGCGATCGCGACACGCTGCACCAGGCCGCGTGACAGGGCGCGCACCGGACGGTCCGCGTGCTCCACGAGTCCCAGGCGCGACAAGAGGTCGGCTGGTACCGGCACGTCGTAGAGTGACGCCCAGAACCGCAGGTTTTCGCGCACCGTGAGCGGCGTGTAGAGCTGCGGCTGATGGCCGATCCAGCCGATCGCGCGGCGGCCGCCGTCGATCTGCGCGCGTCCCTGCTGTGGCTGGATCAGTCCCGCGAGAACTTTGAGGAGGGTGGTCTTGCCTGCACCGTTGGGTCCGAAGACAGCGAGCGTTTGACCGGGCCGTACGGTGAAGGAAATGTCGTCGAGCGCCCTGACCGCGCCGAAGCTGTGCCGCAGCCCTTCAGCCCGCAGCATCGATGGCGGCCGCGAGCTCGCTCAATTCGTAGGGTTTGACCAGATACCGGCTGTGCCCCAGGTCGAGCACGTTCATCAGCGGTTCCATGCTCACGTAGGCCGTTGTCACGACGACCGGCAGGGTTGGCCGCGTCTCCCGAATGCGCTGCAACAGTGCGATGCCATCGGTGTCGGGCAACCGCATGTCGAGGACGAGGATGTCCGGGTCGAAATCTTTCAGCTGGCGCATGGCCTCCGCGCCGCTCGGCGCGTAGGCCATGGTGTATTTACCTTGGAAAAACCGCTCGTAGGAATATTGGAGTGCGGCTTCATCTTCGACGAACAGGACCTTACGGGGAGGCGGCGGCGCCATCGCGCCCAATCTACCTCACGAGACGCCAGTCTCCAATTCGAAGAGGTCGTCCAGCTTGGTGAGCACGAGCAGGAACCGCAGCTCTTCGTTCGCCCCCCGCAGGCACACAGTCTGGCGGCGCTCGGCGGCCTTGCGCTGGATCAGCATCAAGGCGCCAAGCCCGGCGCTATCCACCGAGCGCGTCCCCGACAGATCGATCACCAGACGGCCAGCCCCTTCAGCGAGCTGGTCCAGCACCTCCCCGGAGGCGCGGCGAAACGCGGTGCGGGACTCGAGATCGAGCCGCTCCGGAGCCGCGATCGTCTTCTCCATCGGGCGCGTTGACATCAGTGTGTGCTCCACGGGCAATTGTGACATAATTCCTCCCGTGGTGGTGTATGCCACTCCGATGCCATGCGATCTAAGCCGCGCTGCATCAAGCGGTTGTCCAAAGCTCGTGAGCCTGCTCACGCACCGGCCCTGCCGCATACCGAACGGCGCGGTGCAACTTGCTAGAGTCCTCCTTTTCCTTAATATCCCGAGGCATGACGACTGACCGGATCGAAACTCTCCTCGACGAGCAGCGGCGTTTCACTCCCCCGGACTCCTTCAAAGCTCAGGCCCATGTGCGCGACACCACGCCGTACGAGCGCGCCCGGCGGGACCCGGAAGGATACTGGGCGGACTGGGCGAAGCAACTCGAGTGGAGCCGTCCCTGGGATCGCGTGCTCGAGTGGAAGCCGCCCCACGCCAAGTGGTTCCTCGGCGGCAAGCTCAACGCGTCGGTGAATTGCCTCGACCGGCACGTACGTGCGGGCCGGAGCGGGCGTGTCGCGCTGATCTGGGAGGGCGAGCCAGCCGGTGAAGTGAGACGTATCACGTACGGAGAGTTGCACGCCGACGTCAACAAATTCGCAAACGTCCTGAAAGGCTTGGGCGTGCGGCGAGGCGATCGCGTCGCCATCTATCTGCCGATGGTCCCCGAAGTCGCCGTCGCCATGCTCGCCTGCGCCCGTATCGGCGCGGTCCACACGGTGGTGTTCGGCGGCTTCTCCGCCGAGTCGCTGCGCGACCGGATCAACGATGCCGGCGCGAAGATCCTGATTACCGCCGACGGCGGCTATCGCCGCGGCGCGATCGTGCCGCTGAAGCAGAACGCCGACGACGCCCTGCAGAATACTCCCACCATCGCGCACGTCGTCGTGTTGCGCCGCACCGGTCAGACGGTGGCGTTCAAGACGGACCGCGATGTGTGGTGGTCGGAAGTGATGGCGCGTGCCGCGCGCGACTGCCCGCCCGAAGCGATGGATGCCGAGGATCCGCTCTACATCCTGTACACGTCGGGCACGACCGGCAAACCCAAAGGCATCCTACACACGACCGGCGGCTATCTCACCCAAGTGTACGCGACCACCAAATGGGTGTTCGATCTCAAAGATTCGGACGTGTTCTGGTGCACGGCGGATGTCGGCTGGGTGACCGGCCATTCGTACGTCGTCTACGGGCCGCTCGCGCTCGGGGTCACGGAGGTGATGTATGAAGGGGCGCCGGATCATCCGGCCAAGGACCGCTTCTGGTCGATCTGCGCGAACCACGGCGTGACCGTCTTCTACACCGCGCCAACCGCAATCCGGGCCTTCATGAAATGGGGCGCCGAGCTGCCGGCCCGTCACGATCTCTCCAAGCTGCGGCTGCTCGGCACCGTCGGCGAGCCGATCAACCCGGAAGCATGGATGTGGTATCAGGAGCACATCGGCGGCAAACGCTGTCCCATCGTGGATACGTGGTGGCAGACCGAGACGGGGGGCATCATGATCACACCGTTGCCCGGCGTCACGGTGACGAAGCCTGGATCGACGACCGTGCCGTTCCCCGGGATTGAAGCGGTGCTCCTCGACGGCGAAGGGAAAGAGGTGAAAGTCGGGGGCGGCTATCTCGCCATTCCCAAGCCGTGGCCCGGCATGCTGCGCACGATCTGGGGTGACGACGAGCGCTACCGCCAGGTTTACTGGAGCAAATGGAAGAACATGTACTTCCCCGGCGACGGCGCCAAGCGAGATGAGGACGGCTACTTCTGGATTCTGGGCCGCGTCGACGACGTGCTGAACGTGGCCGGCCACCGCATCGGCACCATGGAAGTCGAGAGCGCGCTCGTCGACCATGCAGCCGTCGCCGAAGCTGCCGTCGTCGGACGCGCGCACGACCTCAAAGGCCAGGCGCTCGCCGCGTTCGTGACGCTGAAAGAAGGACGCACGGCGAGCGACGCGCTGCGCGAGGAGCTGAAGAATCACGTCTCGAAGAAAATCGGCGCGCTCGCCAAACCGGACGACATTCTGTTCTCGGCTGATCTTCCCAAAACGCGCAGTGGAAAAATTATGCGACGCCTACTGAAGGACATCGCCGAAGGCCGAGCCCTCGGCGACACGACTACCCTCGCGGATCCGGCAGTAGTGGCGAAGCTGCGCGATCAGTACGAGTCGCAGGAGACCTGAGCGCAAGCAGTGACACAACCCAGATCAGGGTGATGATCACGGCGCTGCCGATACACCAGCGGCAGATCGCGTGAATGACGAAGAGTTCGAGGTAGGTCAGGTAGAGCGTGAACCCGAAGCCGATCGTCGCCAACAGCGCGAGCAGTTTCGACCACCCCGCTTCCGCTCGGGCCGCGGGACGCACGGCAACAATCGCCACGACAAGCATCGTCAAATAGCCGACCACTCCGTAGAATGCGACGGGCAGACCGAGGAAGGTGGCCCACTGGCTCGTCTGCACGATCTCGCACCCGCCCGACGCCCCACACTTGATCGCCCCGCCGTAGCCGAGGGCGTGCAGCCAGAGATAGAGCGCGACGAAGAGGCCGACGAGCGCGAGGACGGCGATCGTCTGGCGATACCGCATCAATGATGTGCGGGACGGGCGACTGGCTTCGGGGGCGAGTGCGCGGTGATGCTATCGACCACGGCTTTGAAATCGTCAGAGCTCGGCAGCCGCCGGAGGCTCGTGAACAGCTTCGTCCCATTGGCGAAGAACGTGGGCGTGCCGTCCACCTGCAATTGTTCGCCTTCTTGCCGGCTGTATTCGATGCGCTGCGCATACTTGCCCGACTCCATGCAGGCGTCGTACGCCTTGACGTCGGCGCCGGCCGCCTGCGCCAAACTGCGGAACAGGCTCGACGGATCCTTGCCCGTCTGTGCCCACTGATGATGCGCAAATAGCTGGTCCTGCATTTCGAAGTACCGGCCCTGCGCGCCGGCGCATTGCGCGGCGTGGGCGGCGAAGCGCGAATACTTGTGAATCGGCAACGGATAATCGCGGAACTTCCAGCGCACGCGCCCGGTGTTGATCAGCTGCTCCTTGATCGTCGGCATCTGGACCGTGGCGAACGTCGCGCAAACGGGACATTCGAAATCCAGGTACTCGACGACCTCGATCGGCGCGGTGCCCTGGCCGAGCGTGTACCCGCGAAAGCCGTCGTCGGCGACGGTGGGGGGCGGGCCGGCCGCCGCCGCGGGAGCGCCGCCACCCGTCTTGAGCAGCGCAAACACGGAAACTGCCAGCACGACGGCCAGCGCGGTCAACACCACGTAAAATCGATTCATGCCTCCCGGTTCCCTCCTCCTCTTCCTCCAGAGCGCCACGGCTCGTCGTCGTCGGGATCGTCCAGCGAGAAGTCGCCCCCTCCCCCACCGATCGCCTCTTCGACGATGCGACGACTCTCCGCGACGTCCGGTGTTTCGTACGTGCTCCGGACTTCGTAGTGAAACAGCTCACTGCGGGCGTTACCCAGCAATTTCTGAATCTCCGGCGCCGCATCGAGCAACCGGCCTGCCCGGTCCAGCTCTTGGATGCGCGCGGCCAAGCCCCTAAGCAACGCCACCAGGCGTTGTGCTCGTTCGGGGCCGTAAACCTCTTCACTCATCGCTGCCTCCCAGCACACGGGAACCCGTGTCCCCTGCCGTAGCATTATACCACACAACACATTATCTTGCGGCGCCGTTTCCCCAAGGTCCCTACCCGAAAGGAAGTTTCTGCATGGCTAAAAAGCGTGGTGAGCCCCGGAAGTACGCGATTCCCACGAGCTTCGAGCAGGCGCGCGACGAGCTGTTCTCGCACATTCTCCGCTGCGGAGTGCTGGAGGCCGCGCTTGAGCATCAGAAGGAATGGTTCGACGATACGCTGCTGTACCTTGCGGACCGCTTCACCGGCCTGACCGAGACCGAGTTGAACGAGCTGCGGTTGCTGGGCGAGCGCTACTGCCGCCCCGTGGTGCCGCGCAGCGCCCCCGTCGGCGCCAACGCCTGACGGCTGTCGGCTCGGCAGGAGGGGCGCCCCATTTGGGCGCCCCTTTTTTGTTGGTCTATCTGTTGCCCACTCCCCACCACCGCGGGAACCAGCGCAGTCGCCACCCCGCCGCCACCCGCACTCCACCCGCAAATCCCAGCTCCACGTACCAGGCCTGCCTCCGTCCAGGCGTTCCCTCAAAACCCAGCAATACCGCGAGAAATCCCTGACCCGGGCTCTCTTGCCGAGCCTCGAACGCGGCACCCAGGCCGGCATACAGCCCCGCTCCGGACCGCGCCGCGGAATTCACGAGTAGCTGTAGCGTCAACTGTGCCCGCGCCGCCGCGTGCCCAGCCACAGTCCCGGTGGCGAGGGCGAGCGCGAGGCGAGTGTCGGTGGCGGGGCGATGGGCGACCGCGAGCTCCGCGCCGCCGAACGTGTGATGCGCCACCACTGCCGCGGCGCCCAGACTCAGCTCGGTTGCGGTAAGCTGCTGCGCGTGTGCGACCAGCGGCAGGAACGCCGCGAGAAGTGCCGCCGCGACCCTACGCAATGGTGACGTCGTAGCTGATCGCGATGTCGGGCGCGAGCGACGCGACGACGGAGCAGTATTTCTCGAGCGAGAGGTCGATGGCGCGCCGCACCTTGACGTCATCCACGCCTTTCCCGCGCACGGCGAACTGGAAAGCGATCGCGGTGTAGCGGCGCGGCTCCGCCTCGCGGCGCGTGCCGCGCATGGCGATCTCGAGACTCTCGAGCTGGACGCGCTGCTTTTGGAGAATGATGACGACATCCGAGGCCGTACAGGTCGCCGCGGCGAGCAACAGCAGCTCGACCGGCGACGTGGCGGCTTTCGCATCACCGTCTACGAGAATTGCAGGACGTCCGGTGGCGCTTCCTTCAAACTGCAGTTCGTGCAGCCAGCGCATCGTCACTGCGGCGGTCCTTACCAACTCAGTTACCGCGCCGCGTGGTGAGGCCGATGTACAGCCTGTGCCGGCGCAGCGCGTCCATGCCATGATACTCGAGCAGCCAGTTGAACGTCGAGCGGTAATGCAGCTCGAAACCGAAGACAGCGTTCAGCCAGAGGCCGGGACATCCTGGATCGGTCCCGCAGCCGTCGCGGCCTGCCACCGCCAGCCCGCCGCCGATGTACGGGGTGGCGATCTCCTCGTCGGCGGTGAATCGCCAGAGCACTTCGAAGTTGCCGACGTAGGTATTGGGACCGTTGAACAGACCGACCTCGGCAGAGGGCCGCAGTCGGACGCGATTCGAGAAGAGATCGCCGATGTCCAGCGTAGTTCCCAGGACCAGCTGCCCCGATCGTCTGAAGTCGACGCCGCCGCGCACGCCGAATCCGAACAAGCCAATGCGCGTTCCACCGTGTGTCGCATTCTTCGGCGGCACGAACTGCTGTGCGGCCGCTCGTTGAGCGACGAACACACTTGTCACGAGCGCCAGCGCAGTAATTCGAATTCCGGGCATGCACCCCTCTTCCGGCAGTTTACGGCGCGACCGGCGCGCTGCCTTTGCGACGGGCGGCGGTGCGCCCGTAGTCCCAGATCGCGTACACCGCAATGGCTGCGGTGGCCCACGCGAGGTGGCGAGTGTAGGTCCAATCCGCGATCGCCGCCACCAGCGTGAGCAGCTGGGCAATCGTCACGGCCTTGCCCCCGGCGCGCGCGGGAAGCGCGACCGGGCGGTGCAGCAGCCCGGTCGCGAGGAATCCGAGCACTGCCAGAATGTCGCGCAGCAGGACGCCGAGCAACTCGTACCAGGCCAGCAAGCCGCGGCCGGCGATCGTCACGAACGCGACCGCCATGAAGAACTTGTCCGCGACGGGATCGAGCACCGCGCCCGCGCGCGACGAGCCGTACCGGCGGGCGAGCAGGCCGTCTCCCACATCGGTCGCCGCGGCCGCCGCGACAATCGCGAGCTGCCACACGGGCGCGCGCACCAATGGAAAGAGCACGGCGAGCGGTAAACGTAGCGCCGTCAGGGCGTCGGCTACCGCAAAACGCGGTTTCACCCTACCTTAGCCTCCGTGGACGTCAAGCTGCTCAGACAAGCCGCCATCTTCCAGGATCTCGACGACGGGGAGCTGGCCCGCGTCGCGGAGGTGTGCCGCGAGCAGAAGTTCACCGTCGGCCAGTACGTCTTCAAGGAAGGCGAGCCGGGCAACCGGCTGTTCTTGATCTCCGACGGCGAAGTCCGGATCTCACGCACCATCCCCGGTTCCGGCGAGGAAGCGCTCGCCGTACTGAAGCCGGGCGCGTGTTTCGGCGAAATGTCGATCTTCGATCGCTCCGAGCGGTCGACCGACGCGATCGCGAACACCGCCTGCACGCTGATCACGATTTCCCGTTCCGATTTCGAGCTGCTGCTGGACTTCAATCGCGATATCGCCTACAAGGTCCTGTGGTCGGTCGTGCGGCTCCTGTCCGCACGGCTGCGCGTGACGAACGACAATCTGCGGTCGTTCCTCGCGATGTCCATGTTCTAACGGAGACCTCGTGAACGCACTGACGCCGTATGCGGCTTTCTTCATGCGCCTGGCGGTGGGTGGGGTGTTCTTGATTCACGGCCTCGATCGGATCCATGGTGGCATCCCGCGATTCTCGGTGGGCGCGCTGGTCGTTCTGGTCGTCATTCTGGTCGAGACCGTCGGGGCAGTGTGCGTGCTGCTCGGGATTTGGACCCGCCTGTGGGCCACCGCGATGGCAGTACTGATGGCGGTGAAGATCCTAGCCGACAAGCTGCCGCATCACGCCAACTTCGAGCTCGAGGCGCTGTTGCTCGCCGGGGCCGTCACGCTCATGGCGTTGGGGGACGGGCCCCTGTCGATCGGGATCCGATTCAAGAAGACCGTCTAATGCAGGATTCTTAGAACTCCCGCGTCGGCGCTGGCCCGGAGAAAGCTCTCCGGGTCTGTTGCGGGAATCGCCGCGCCGGTCTGTTTGCGCCAGCGCTTGGCGCTCGCCTCCATGTACTCCTCGAGCGATCCCGCCACCCATTCGGCGGCGTCGTCCTTCATCTGCCGCACGATGTCCTCCCAGGTGCCGACGTAGGTTGCTCCCGAGACCGTGCTGACGCGGTGGACCTCGACGGCCTTGTTCTTCATTCCCTGCAGCTCGGTAAGCAGGGTCCCGAACAGCTCGATCTGGCGGGGATCGCGGATCTGACCGTCCGGGGTCATCGCTCCGATCTCCGAGAGCAGGAGGTCCTCGGGGGCGGCGTCGGCCGCGAGCTCGTCGAGCCGATCGTTCCACGGCACCAACTCGGGATCGTCGTCGGGGAGGCGGTACACGCTTTTCTTCAGCTCCACGAGCCGCCAGATAGCCAGTGCGTCGTAATGTTCCTCAGGACCGGTACGCTCGAGGTGAAAGAGCGCCGCCTCGTACTCGCCGCGGTCGTACAACAGATTCGCGAGATAGATGCGCGCTTCGCCGAGGCTCGGGTCCAGCTCCAGGGCGCGGCGTAGCCAGTGCAGGCTGCCGCCTTCGTCCGCCAGTCGGTGCGCCGCGTAGCCGACGCACGCGGCGGCGTCGGCGGAATCGGGATGCGCGCGCAATGCGCCTTCAAAGAAGCGGCGCGCCTGGTCGAGCACGCCCTCGCGGAACAGCGCGCGGCCGATCTGCAACATGAGGTCGTGATCGTCCTGGAAGCCGAGGGCCAGCACGCGGTCGAAGCACGCGAGCGCGGTGGCGCGCTCGCCGAACTTGAGCAGGACCTCGCCCAGCCCAGCGAGCGTGTCTTCGTGATCGGGGTCGAGACCGCGCGCCTCTTCGAACGCCTGCCGTGCCCACGCGAACTCTTCGCGCGCGAGCCGCGCATAGCCCATACCGACGAGCAGCTCGACGGCGTGGGGATAGAGCCCCAGACCCTCGCGCAGCGTGTCTATGGCCTCGTCGTATTGACCTTCGTTGTAGAGCTGATGTGCGCGTTCGTCATAGTCGTCGGAACTGAGGAACGGATCCGACATCGAACGGGTCCCCCCGGGAAGGTTGTGCTATGATAAGAAACGGAGCACTGTTACACAAGCGACTATGGCTTCCGCAATTTCGACAATCGAAGCGGGCTCAGCGACGTCTCCCGGCGGCTTCACCGCCGCCGCCGCCCACGCCGGACTCAAATCGGACGGCGCGCTCGATGTCGCACTGCTGGTGAGCGCGACGAGCTGCGCGACCGCGGGCGCCTTCACCAAGAACGCGCTGCGGGCGGCGCCCGTCATTTACGACGCCGAAATGTTGGCCGATCGGCCCGGACGGACGCGTGCGGTTGCGATGAACGCCCGCGTCGCGAACGCCTGCACGGGGGCCGCGGGCCTCGAGGCGGCGCGCGCGATGGCGCGTGCCGCCGAAGAGGCAGCCGGTTTGCCACCTCATACCGCGCTCGTGCTCTCCACCGGCGTCATCGGCGTGCCGCTTCCTGTGGAAAAAGTGGCGCGCGGCCTACGCGAGGCAGCCACGAAGCTGTCACCCACGGGGGGCGCTGACGCCGCACGTGCCATCATGACGACGGACACGCGCCCCAAACACTGCGCGGTTCGCCTCGAAACGCCGGGTGGTCCGATCATCATCGGCGGCATGGCCAAGGGCGCCGGCATGATTCATCCCGACATGGCCACATTGCTCGCCGTAATCACCACGGACGCAGTTTCGGAGCCCGGCACGCTGCGCCCGTTCTGGAAGCGCGTCGTCGACCGCACGTTCAACGCGATCTCCGTGGATGGCGACACCAGCACCAACGACACCGCCCTCTTTCTCGCGAATGGCCACGCCGGCATCGATCCCTCGCGCGATGGTGCCACCTGGAAGCTGTTTGAGGAAGCGGCGACGGATGTGGCGCGCACGCTGGCGCTCGCGATTGTCGAAGACGGCGAAGGCGCGACGAAGCGCCTCGAGATCCAAATCGTCGGGGCACAAACCGAAGCGCACGCCCGTGAGGTCGGTCGCGCGATCGCACGCTCCACACTCGTGAAGACGGCGATCTACGGTGGCGATCCCAACTGGGGTCGCGTGCTGGCGGCGGCAGGCGTCGCCGGCGTTGCGCTCCTCGCCGACCGTATTACGCTGCAGGCCGGTACATCGAACGGCTGGTTGACCCTCGCGAGCGGCGGCGCCACCGCGCTCGCCGATCTCGCGCAGGCACGCGCCATTTTCGAGCAAAAAGCCATCCGCCTCCGGCTCGACCTTGGACTTGGTCGATCGGAGGCGGTGGTATGGACCTGCGATCTTTCCCCGGACTACGTCCGGATCAACTCAGACTACACCTCGTAGTTAGGGCTTCTTGGTCGTGTCGCGCGGAGCCGGGGCGGTCGTCGCGGCGGGTTTCGCCTTACGGGTCGTCCGACGCGTACGATGCTTCGTCTTCGAGGTGTCGGCCTGCTGCGAAGCGTTGGCCTGCGGCTTCGCGGGGGCCGCGGCCGGTTGCTGCGTGGGCTGCTGCGCAGCGAGGGACAGCAAAAGAATTGCGGGGAGAAACATTCAAGCCTCGGGTTAGGGTCGCTCTTACGACCCCTTCGTTCCATGCCGCGTCACGGCCGCCTCGGGCGCTGGGACGTTGGGCAACATCGCCCTGACGTGCGATAACGCTTCGGCAGGAGTTCGGCCGCCACGCCGCTGGAGCTCGTGGTCCGCGGCCGCGGAAACATCGAGTAACCGCACGCCCCGCAAGCCCTTGCTATGCGCCTCGACCAACAGGTCGGTGGCGGAATCAGGGTCAAACCGATGGGCGACCATATCGGCGGCGGCGTGCAGCGCGGGACCCGGCGGCTCGTTCGGGGCCATCGTCAACAGCCGCTGAACGATGGGGCCAGGTAGGCCGCGGGCGAGCGCCGCCGCGACCGCCGCGACGTGACCCTCCGGCACGGGCTGGCCCGGCACGACCTGGCTGACAATGAAGCGCGCCTGACGGAGCTGCAGGAAACCGCGCCTGACACCGCTGACCAGCCGATCAGGAGGGATGTTCTTGGCGCTGCCTTCGAGCGCCTTCTGCACGAGGGGCTCGGTCGGCAAGCTCTCGGCGACCGCCGTCGCAATGATCGAGTCGATAGCCGGAAGCGCGGCCGCCGGGACCCGGCCCTGTAGTCGCGTGGATCCGTTTTGGGCTACGAGCGGCCCCCCCCCCGCGGCCCCTGCCATCAACCCAAGCACGACGGCGAGCCTGCAGCTCATGGCTGCGCGGCCGCCGGTCGCACGAAGAGCAGAGAATTCTCCTGGCCGGCACCGAATCCGTCATCGACGAAGCGGCCCGCGAGTGGATCGGGCACCCAGCGCTCGCCGTCGACGACGAACATGTACTCGTGTGCTCCCGCCGGCAGAACGGCTGCCCCGTGCCAGATACCGTCGCCGTCGTCGTCGCTCAGGTGGATCAAGCCACGGCTCCAGTTATTGAACGAGCCGACGACTTCAACCGAACGGGCTCCGGGGAAATGGCCGACGAAGTTCGCGATGCCCTCACTCTCGCCCGGGGTGGGAACGGAACCCTGCTGCCAGGGCAGCAGCAGAATCGCGGCAAGACCGGCCGCCAGGGCCAGCGTCCAGACTGGACGCAGTCGGAAGGTGACGGCCCGTGGACGCCCGAACCACCGGATCGCCCGACGTACGCGACCGTCCGGGAGCATGTGAACCGGCATCCGGCGGATCTCCGCCGTGACGCGATCCGCGACGCTCAACCGCGGCGTCGTCTCGAGCAGCTCGGCCGCCGCAATCAGCCGGGCGTACGCCTCCCGCAGATCCGCCGGCAACTCGGCCGGATCACGCTCGCCATCGAGCGCTTCCTGCAACCGTGGATCAATTGGGTTCATCGTACTACCTCCTCGAGCGCTTCCAGCAATGCTTCCCGGGCCCGATGCACACGCATCTTGAGCGTGGGAATTCGCGCTCCCGTCACTGCCGCCATCTCCTCGTAACTCATCCCTTCCACGTGCTTCAAAACGAACGCTTCACGTTTCTCGGCCGGCAACGCCGCGAGCGCGCGTTCCACCAGTGCGACCTGCTCGCTCCGCTCCAGCACTTCCCAAGTATCAGACGCTTCCGCCAACGCCGGCGCGGGGGCCTCGCTCAGCGGTATGTCGTTCGTGTGCCGCCGCGCCAAATGACTCCGACAGCGATTGCCGGTGATCCGGTACAACCAGCTCCGCAGCCGCGACGGGTCTCGACATTGCGCCAAATGCCGATAGGCGCGCACGAGACTCTCAGCCACCGCATCCGCCGCCGCATCGGGATTCCCGAGCATACGCGTCGCGAAGCGAAGCAGGCCCGGCTCATAGCGCCGGATGAGAATCCCGAACGCCTCCCCATCGCCAGCGAGCACCCGGGCGACTACGTCAGCGTCGTCATTCACCATTACAGGGACCCCAGGGGGGGTATCTTGGTCACGGTAGCTGCAGCGTTTCCCGGGCGGCGACCAGGTATGTTGCGGCCCGAACACCGGCGCCAGGGATGGCCCCAGCAAACGCCTCCAAGGTGTTCTGAGCACGACGCCGGTACACCGGGTCACCAGTCACCTGTGCGAGTCGAGCCAGGAGCAGCGCCGTCCCCGCGTTCGCGCCGGGCAGCTCATCGTCCAGCACGTGTTTTGTCCGATCAGCGGGCGCGGCCTCGGCCACATCGAAGTAGCCGCCAGCGGAATCAGCGTAGCCACGTTCGATGATTGCGGCGAGGTCGCGGGCGATATCCAGGTAGCGAGTTTCATGGCTGACCTGGTAGGCGGCGACGCAAGCCAATGCCATCTCGACCTGGTCCTGCAACAATCCCGGTTGTGCCCCCGCCCCCGCCCCCGCCCCAGTCGCGGCGTTTGTCGCGACGGCGTGTCGCACACCCCAACTGCGTGCGTACGTTCGCCGCAGCATGAGATCGAGCGCTGCGCGCGGGCGCCGCGTCGCAGTGGATTCGCCCAGCATGGAGGCGGCGAGCAGCAGCTTCTCGATGACGTAAGCCTGCTGGTCTGTGAAGACCGACTCACTCAGCTCTTCGGCAAGGCTCTGAACGATCGCATGCCCGGCTTCGCGATAGCGGCTCTCCCCGGTGACCAGCCAGGCGGCGGCAAGCGCGCGCGCGAGTGCGGCGCGAACCAAGCTCGGCGAATCCTCACCAACGGTACCGGCGGTTGTGTCGAGCATGAAGTCGAGCGCGCGGAGCGCCGACGCTCGCGTGGTCGTGTCCCGCAACAGTACCGACGCTGCCTGTGCGTGCATCACACTGCCGCCGGCGGTGCGGCCGCGAACCGCTTCATCCAGGTCGCGCATGAGGTCGACGATTCCCTGCTGCACCAGGGAAGGTCCCAGCGGGCCATGCGCCCCACGGCCTCCCGTGAGCACGAGCTCCCGGACCAGCGCCGCCTGCTGGACGACGAACGAGCGCTGCTCACGATAGCTCTTCGCCACCTCGGGGAGCAGCTGTTTCAGACCGCGGCCGGTAATCGGATCGTCGGCGGGGAAATACGTGCCGCCGAAGAACGCGGAGCCGTCAGGCGTGAGGAATACGGTGAGCGGCCAGCCGCGCAACCCCGCGAGGCGCTCTACGGACGCTTGATATCGCTGCGCGACGTCGGGCCGCTCATCGCGGTCGACGCGAATGGGGACGAAGAGCGTGTTGATGAGGCTGCCGATTTCCGGATTGGTGTAGATCGCACGGTCGGTTTCCGCGCACCAGCGACAATCATCGCTGCCGATATAGAGCAGCACGGGGCGATCGAGTTTGGCAGCCAGCGCGAAGGCATCGCGCCCCCACGGCTGCCAGCGCACCGGCTGACGCGCCGCGCGCGCGAGGTAGGTGGTTCCCGAGTGGGCCATGCGGTTCATGAACGGTCCACGCTCACCGATGCACGCCGACAGTCCGGCGCAGCACAACAGGAACATCTCGCGCACGCGGGAAATACCCCGTCCGTGCGCGGAGCGTGCCGTTATATTCGCGGGCATGACCCACGTGACCATAACCCCGAAGGCGAATGGCCCGCTGATCGTCGAGGGGCCGGTGCGGATCGTGACGCCCGACGGGCGGGAATTGACGCCCCCGCCCCGCAAGGACGGCAAACCGGCGGAAGTCGTTGTGCTGTGCAGATGTGGAGGCTCGGCGACCAAACCCTTCTGTGACGGAACGCACAAACGGAATGGGTTCCAAGACGGGCAAGTTACCCCCGGCTAGCGCGACCTTATTATGTTGTCAGGCGCTTGCAGCTTCCCGTTCACCAATGCGACCCGTGCCCTTGAACTGGAGGAGCGACCGACAATGGCTAAGGGAAAGAGCCCGATGGCCGCGGACGAAGGTTACTGTGTGAAGTGTAAGGCGAAGCGGAAGATCTCGAACGCCCAGCAGGTGAAGATGGCCAACGGCCGCCCCGCGCTGAAGGGTGTCTGTCCCGTGTGCGGGACCGGAATGTTCAAGATCCTACCGCCGAAGTAGCCTCGCGGTCTCTCAATTACGCGCCCCCGACCCAGTAGGTCGGGGGCGCATTTTTTTCATCCGGATCGTGTAGCACGCCGAGCCGACCTCCCGGCAGTAGTAGGCGAGGATTTCCAGCTTCGCGAACTCCGCCGACGCCGTGCGGACCGCATAGACGTGGTGCCTGGACGTGAGCAGGTGCGACCACATGCTATAGTCGTACCACTTTCCGATTCCGGCATTGGTGGTGTCGCTGCCGAATGTCGTCGCGACGTAGCCTGCTGCAGGCAGCTGGGCGACGGAATCGAAGCTCACCGCCCCGAGATCCATGGCGCCGGCACCAGGAGCGGTAATGACATGATTGCGTCGAAAGCCGAGGTCCCCCCACCACCGCCACTCGTTGCCCCGTGAGGCATCGAGCGTGTAGGTGCTATCGGCATGCAGCCCGATCTCATAGAGTGGGAACTCCGGCTTACTGAACGACCCAATCAACAATGACGCGACAAGCAGGAGAAACGCCGCGGCCAATGCCCACACCAGCAGCGGCGCCCTCAAGCCTCCGCCATGAACGGATACCACGGATCGCGTGGCGGCACGAAGTTCTCTTTCACGGCCCGCGCCGTCGTCCAGCGAATCAGATTCAGCAGGCTGCCCGCCTTGTCGTTCGTACCGCTGGCCCGCCCACCACCGAACGGCTGCTGTCCCACGACGGCTCCCGTCGGCTTGTCGTTGAGGTAGAAGTTGCCGGCGGAGTATCGCAGCGCCATGCTGGCTTCGGTGAGCGCGGCGCGATCCTGTGCAAAGACGCCGCCCGTGAGCGCGTACGGCGACGTGCGATCCACCAGACCCAGCGTCTCCTTCCACTGTTTATCCGGATAGACGTACAGCGAGAGCACGGGCCCGAAAATCTCTTCGCACATCGTCCGGTACGTCGGGTCCTCGACCTGGATCAAGGTGGGATGCACGAAATAGCCGTCGGCATCATCGCACTCACCACCAAAGAGGATCTTGGCTTTGGGATCGTGCTTCGCGCGATCGATGTAGCCCTTGACCTTGTCGAACGATTTCCGGTCGATCACCGCCGCCAGGAAGTTGCGGAAATCGGCGGGGTCACCGACGTGCACGTCCGTCAGCAGGCCGAGCACGCGCTCGCGCAGCTTGGGCCATAGCGACTCCGGCACATAGGCGCGGGACGCGGCGCTGCATTTCTGGCCCTGGTACTCGAACGCGCCGCGCACGATGCCTGTGGCGAGCGCCTCGACGTCGGCGCTCGGGTGCGCCAGAATGAAGTCTTTGCCCCCGGTCTCGCCCACGAGGCGCGGGTAGTCGGCATAGTCGGTGAGATTGGTCGCGACCCGCTTCCACAAGGTCTGGAAAACTTCCGTGGATCCGGTGAAGTGAACGCCGCCAAGATGGCGGTCGGCGAGCAGGCGTTCGCTGATGACGGCTGCGGGACCGGGCACGAAGTTGACGACGCCCGGCGGCAGCCCCGCCTCCTGCAGCAGTCGGAAGAGGAGATAGTTGGAGTACGCCGCCGTCGCCGCCGGTTTCCAGATGACGGTACACCCCATGATCGCCGGTGCGGTCGACAGATTCCCGCCGATCGAGGTGAAGTTGAACGGCGAGATCGCGTAGATGAAACCTTCGAGCCCGCGATAGTCCAGCGCGTTCCACATGCCGCTCCCGGGCGGCGAGATCGGCTGCTCGGCGTGGATCCGTTCGGCATAGTGGACATTGAAGCGCCAGAAGTCGATCAGCTCGCACGCCGCGTCAATCTCGGCTTGGAACGCGGTCTTGCTCTGGCCGAGCATCGTCGCCGCGTTGACCATGGCGCGCCAGCGTGTGGCCAGCAGGTCCGCGGCCTTGAGGAAGACGGCGGCGCGGTCGGCGAGACTCCAGCTCGACCATTCACGCCAGGCCTCGCGCGCGGCCTGGATGGCGCCCGCGACTTCATCGGGGCCGGCCTGATGCACCTTGGCGAGTACGTGACGATGGCAGTGCGGCATCACCGCGTCGACAGTCTTCCCGGTTCGGATCTCCTTGCCGCCCACGACGACGGGGATCTCGATTTGCCGGCCGCTCAAGTCCTTGAGCGCTTGTTTGAGCTCCCCGCGCTCGCGGGAGCCGGGGGCGTAGGCGTAGACGGGCTCGTTGACCGGGGTAGGAATTTTGGCTGCGCTCATACCTGGAAATGTAACCGGGGAACCCCGCGATGTTTTGGAGACGACATGACTCTCGATCCCAGAACCCGGATCGGCCACGTCCATCTGACGGTGAGCGATTTGGACCGCGCGCTCGCGTTCTATCGGGACGTCTTAGGCTTCGAAGTCACGGCCCGCTATGGCCGTGACGCCGTCTTCGTCTCCGCGGGCGGCTACCATCACCACATCGGCCTGAATACGTGGGCGGGTCGTGGCGCGCCGCGCCCGCCAGCGGGGACGACGGGCCTCTATCATTTGGCGATCCTCTTCCCCGACCGTGCCGCCCTGGCAGCCACGGTGCGTCGCGTGATCGACAACGGCATCCCGCTTGAGGGCGCTTCGGATCATGGCGTGAGCGAAGCGATCTATCTGCGCGATCCGGATGGCAACGGCATCGAGCTCTACCGCGATCGACCCGAAAGCGAATGGCCGCGCGGTCCGGATGGCGGCATCCAGATGCACACGCGGCCACTCGATCTTCAGGCGCTGCTCGCTTAGAGAGCGGTGCGACGGTCCGCTTCGCGTTGCGGCGGGAGCGGCAGCGCGATCGTGAGCTCCGTGCCCGTCGCCAGCGCCGAGTCCACGGTGACGGTGCCGCCGAACGTGCCCTCGGCGACGTCGCGCACCTTCTCGAGGTTCACCGGACCCCCGCGGCCGCGGACCGTCAATTCGAGATCCGTGCCCTTTTGCTCGAGCTGCACAGACACCGGCGACGGGGCTTCGCCGCCGGCCTCCGCAGCGCTTCGCACCAGGTTCACGAGCAGATCGAACAACGCGTTCGGATCGCCTTTGAGATACGTCGCCTCGAGCGCGGTCGAGAAGTCGAGATCGATGCCGCGGTCGCGCAGCAGCCGTCGTTCGAGCGTCAGACAGGAGCGGATGACGCGCACGGCATCGAAACGTTCCGGCCGACCGGCTGGAATGGCGCCGCGCGTCGTGCCATACTCGCGCACCGCGCGCAGCAGCGCGGTCGTACGGTCGATGTCTTCTAAGACTTCACCGAGATCATCGAGCAGGATAAGCCGGCGGTCCGGGGCGAGATCGACCCAGCGACCGATCGACTCCATCGCGAGCTGCAGCCCGGCCCGCGCGGCGGTCAGGGGATTGCTGGCTTGATGCACGAGCACGCCGGAGGACGGCGCCGTCTGCGTGCCGGGCGACGCCGCTGCACCGGGGCCGGCCGGGGTGGCGATCAAGCCCAGCGCCAGACCAGCCAGCTCGAGGGCGAGTCGTTCCTTGCTGCGCCGCTCGCGCCCGCCCGGCGGCGGTGCGGGCGGGCGGGAGCGCACGGGGGCCACGACCCACGCGTCCGGCGTGGATCCGGGAGCCGTGACCCAGCGGGACCCGACCGGAACCCGGACACTCCAGCGGTGCAGAATCGCGTCGAGATCGAAATTGGGAGGACTGACACCGACATCAGGACCGCTGCTCGCCCGCGGCACGGCGTGGTGCGGTCCGATGACTTCCCACAGGACGACCGGGCGACCCACGACCGCGCTCGCTTGGCGCAGGACTTCGCCTTCATCACCGCGAAACACTACAGCGCTCAACTGTCCTCCAGCGGCATCCCAGCGACGGTCGGGTGTCAGGTGGGGAACGAGGGGGCGCATGTAGAAATTGCGCCCCCTTGCAGCGCCGTCAAGCGGACACTAGCGTCTGGCCAATGACGACGCCACCGGGCTTCCCGTCGCGGCCCTCTGTCGGCCGCTCATCCTTCGCCGTCGCCATGAAGGATTATACGTTCATCCGGCCTGGTATTGCGGTGACAATCAGCGCGGTGACGCTCGCCCTCGCCCTGGTGATCGGCTTCTGGTTGATCATCTCACTGCGGGGAGCCGCCGAAACCGTCAGCCGCGGTGCGCGCACTTCCGAGACCCTCCACCGCTACAACGCCGGGCTCGAGGTCTGGCGGGAAATGACGACCAGCAGGGATCCGCGCTTCCACCGGGCGGAAGCCGTCGCGCAGCGGGACAGTTTGGGCCGGTCGCTGCGAATGCAGCTCTCCGATCTCGGCAACGCCATGCCCGACAATCACGAGCGCGAGCTCGTGCAGACGGTGCTGGGCGGTCTGACAAGCTCAGGCACGGGCACCGGCGCCCGCCAGGCTATGATCGTCCTCCTCGCCAAGCAGGACTCGTCCATGTTCCGGGCAGCGCAGGCCTCGCAGCAGGCCGTGCTGCTGGCCGCGGTCCTGCTCGCTCTCACGATCATCGCGGCGGGCATGCTGATCGTCCCGATGGCGTGGTTGTACGTGCGGTACAAGCGCGGGGCGACGATCGAAGTGAAGGTGTAGATGGCGAAGGCCGCCGCGGGCAGTGCCCTACCCCCCACCATCGAGAGCTCGCGGGAGCGCGAGCGACTCCGCACCGTCGTTTTTCCCGAGCACTCGGACCTCGCCCTCGCCGTCGCCGAGCGGATCATGGAGGTCATTCAGCGCGAGACCCGGGCCAAGGGTCGAGCAGTCCTGGGACTGGCAACCGGGAGCACTCCACTCGGCGTCTACGAAGAGCTGATCCGCCGCCACCAGGCAGGCGACGTCGATTTTTCCCGCGTCATCACGTTCAATCTCGACGAGTACTACCCGATGGCGCCCGACAGTCCCCACAGCTACCAGCGCTACATGTGGGAGAACTTCTTCGCGCATGTGAACATCGCGAAGGAGAACGTACATATCCCCGACGGCACGATCCCACGGGAGCGCGTGGTCGAGGCCTGTGCCGCGTATGAAGACGCGATCCGGGGCGCGGGCGGCATCGATTTCCAGCTGCTCGGCATCGGCAAGACGGGGCATGTCGGTTTCAACGAGCCCGGGTCCGATGCGACGTCGCGGACGCGCATCGTCACGCTCGACACGCTGACGCGCAAGGACGCCGCGGCCGATTTCTTCGGCGTCGAGAACGTCCCGCGCGAGGCGATCACGATGGGCGTCGCCACGATTCTCGACGCCCGGGAGATCGCCCTCCTGGCGACCGGCGAACACAAGACGGGGATCGTCGCGCGTGCGGTCGAGGGCGAGATCTCCACCGACGTCGCCGCGACGTTCCTGCAGCGCCACCCCAGCGTCACCGTGTACCTCGACCTGCCCGCCGCCGCCGAGCTGACGCGGATCAAGACGCCCTGGGTGCTGGAGGGCAGTGTCGACTGGACGCCCGCCATGATCGAGCGGTCCGTCGTGTGGTTGGCGGAACGCTCCGGCAAGGCGGTGCTCAAATTGGCGGCGCGCGACTACGCCGAGAACCACCTGAGCCCGCTGCTTGCGCGCGCCGGCTCGGCGGGCCCGATCAACGGTCAGGTGTTCAACCGGCTGCGCGACAAGATTCGCGGGCGGGCCAAACTGCCCGCGCACGAGCGCGTGCTGGTCTTTTCCCCCCACCCCGATGACGACGTCATCTCGATGGGCGGGATCCTGCGCAAGCTGTGGGAAAACGAGAACCAGATCGTTGTCGCCTACATGACCAGCGGCAACATCGCGGTGTTCGATCACGACGTGACACGGCATCTCGACTTCGTCGCGCGGGCGGCGGCTGCCCTCGGGCTGGACATAGCGGCCGTGCAGCGCGCCGGTGCCGCCATCACTGCCGGGATCGAAGAGAAAGCGCCCGGGGATGTGGACATCCCCGTCGTGCAACACCTGAAGAAATTCATTCGGGAATCGGAAGCGATTGCCGCGTTGGCGGCGGTCGGCATTCCGCCGAGTGCCGCGCGATTCCTCGATCTGCCGTTTTACCAGACAGGCGAAGTCCGCAAGCGGCCGCTCAGTGACGAGGATATCGCGATTGTGGTTCGGCTGTTCGACGAGGTGCAGCCCGACCTCGTGTTCGTCGCGGGCGACCTCTCGGACCCGCACGGCACCCATCGGACCTGCAAGGCTGCCGTCGAGCGCGCGCTCGAGCGCAACAAGGGGCCGCAACCCGAGGTGTGGTTGTATCGCGGCGCGTGGCAGGAGTGGTCACTCACCGAGGCCGATGTCCTGGTGCCGCTGTCGCAGGATGAGCTGCACGCCAAAATCCTCGCAATCTTCCGCCACCAGTCTCAGAAGGACACCGCGCCCTTCCCCGGCTATGACGAGCGCGAGTTCTGGCAACGCGTGGAGGCGCGGAATCTCGAGACCGCGGCGCGCGCCGACCGGCTGGGGCTGCCGGAGTACTACGCGATGGAAGCCTATGTAATTCAACGACTTTAACTGAACGGCCGTTGCACAGCGCAGGGCCCGTTCATTATGTTGGCGCCGCAATCCCCCTTCAATGGAGGAGGCCCGACCGATGAGCGCTTCAACCACGAAAGCCTTGAGTTTGGCGATCGTTGCGGCCGCGTGGGCCGCCATCTCGCATCTGCTCAAAGTGAACCTGCAGTTGTGGCCCGTGATCGTCGGCCTCGGTTGTTTCGTGGGCGCGGGCGGCGGGGTCATGGGGCTGCAGAAGTCGATCCTCGGGACGATCTCTGGTGTCATCTGGGCTGCGCTATACATCGCCGTCTCGGGCGCGATCGGTAGACAGGGAGTCGTGGCCGCCCTGGTGCTCGGCGCCGCGGTGTTTGGCATGGTCTACCAGGCGCGCTTCCTCCCGCTGCTCTCGTACACCGCCGGAGCAATCGTCGGCGCCGGGACGTATCTCGCGATGGGATTCCGCACGTTCGCGATGAACGGCGCGATTCGGGTCGGCATCGCGCTCGCGATCGGCTGTGTCCTTGGGATCGCGGCGGAACGGGTCGCGGAGATGCTTGGTAAGATGAGAGTCGTGCCGGCGATGTCGAACCGCTGATCGACCTTTAAGCCGGGAGCAAGGCACATGCGGGTTGGCGTGATGGCCGCTGCATGTACCTTTGCGTTTTCCCCGCTCGACGCGCAGGACAGCACCCGCACGGCCCAGGACTCCGCCGTGCGGGTGTTTCTCGATTGTCCCGACGCATTCTGCGATTTCGATTATTACAGGACTGAAATCACATTCGTGAACTGGGTGCGCGATCGCCAGTTCGCTCAGGTGCACATACTCGTCACCACACAACGGACTGGGGGCGGGCAGGAGTACACGCTGGCCTTCATCGGCCTCGAGCGCTTTGCGGGAACCGCGGATACGCTGCATTGGATATCCCGCACGACAGACACGGAGGACGACATCCGTCGCGGCGTTGCGCAGACGCTGCGACTGGGCTTGGTGCGCTTCGCGGCACAGACGCCAGTGGCCCGGAATCTGACCATCAGCTACAACGCCCCGGCCGGCGCCGCCGCACAGGTGCGGGATCCTTGGAACTACTGGGTGTTCACTGCATCTCTGACGGGTAACTTCAATGGCGAGAAGAGCCTCAAATTCCAGTATTGGTCGGGCCGCCTTTCGGCCGATCGCCTTACGGAGAAATGGAAGATCAGGTTCTCCGTAAGCCAGAACTACAACCAAGGCGATTATACGTACCCGTTGTATGACAGCACGGGCGCGCAGATCGGCGAGCAGAAGGTCCGTAATATCAGCCGCGGCAACAACGCGAACACGCTGATTGTGCGAAGCTCGGGCGCCCATTGGTCCTTTGGAGCGCGCGGCCTCGCCTCCTCGTCAACGTACCTCAACCAAAAACTGGCTGCTCGAGTCGCCCCCGCCATCGAGTACGATGTCATCCCATATTCGCAGTCCACTCGGCGCCTCCTGACGTTTCGTTACGAGGTCGGCCCCACCGCATATCGGTATACTGACACGACGATCTTTAACCGGCTCCGGGAAATTCGGCTCAGTCAGTCACTGAACGCATCACTTAGCATCAAACAGCCGTGGGGATCTGCCGGACTTTCGCTCGAGGGCAGCAATTATCTGTATGACTTTCACAAGAATCGCCTGACATTCTTCGGAAACGGTGATTTCCGGATTTTCAAGGGACTGTCGGTGAGCCTGTTTGGTAGCGTTGGGCTCATTCATGATCAGTTGTCGATACCCAAGGCGGGTGCCTCGGAACAGGAAGTCTTGCTCCAACGACGCCAACTTGCGACATCCTACCAGTACTTTGGGCTCTTCCGGTTGCGGTACACATTCGGCTCGAAGTTCGCGAACATCGTGAATCCGCGGTTCGAAGGCGGCGGCGGCGGCTTCTTCTTCAGTAGTAATTAGCCTCCCAAAAAACCAAACCCGGAGCTTACGCTCCGGGTTGGCGAGGTCGGGACAAGTGGCCGTCGACACTTGCGCCACGACCTACTTCTCGTTCGCCGCTAAATGTATGAGAGTGCTCTCCACAGCTTTGTCAGGGAACCGTCCAGCCAAGTTCACAAACTGTTGCCCGGTACGCGTCTGAAAGGGATTCTTTAATCAATGAGTCGTTTCCGGGTGAGACGCGGCGCCGTCGTCGCCGTACTGCTGGTGTTGGCCTTCGCCGTCGCGGCCGCGCTTGGCGTCCAGGCCTATGAGACCGCGCGGTATCATCGGGCGCAGGCGGATCGCGTGCTGCGCGATTACGCGGCGCTGGCGGCGGCCCGCGTGGCGCAGCGCAGTGCGAGCGAGATCTATTACGCCGTCAAACCGCCATTGCAAGCGCTCCAGCACGCGCAGGAAATGGCGCCGCACAAGCCGCTCCCGCGACCTGCCGACCTGCATTTCGACGTGATGGAGCACGAGTTCTCACTCGCGCCGTACATTCGCTTCACGTTCCGGATGGACTTAAAGACGGGAGAACTGCAGACGTCGGGCCAAGCCCTCCCCCCGCTCGTGCGAACGTGGTTGCTCGATACACTCCCCGTGCACACGCGCACCGTCTACGACTCGTCCTGGCACATGGGGAGCGTGCTGGGACAACCGGGGGGGGACTGGGACCGTCGCTACGTCGTGTACACGGTGTTGCGCGATTCGCAAGGATCGCTGCGGACCGCGCTCGGTTTCGAAGCCAAGCCGGCGGCACTGCGGCCGCTCGTCGTGCAAGCGACGGAGAAATTCCCGCTACTGCCGCGGCCGCTGACCGGCGGCGTCCAGTACGACTCGATGGGCTCGATCATCATCACCGACCGCTACGGCGTCGAGATCTATCGCTCCGCCGTCCAGTACACGTCGCCCTTCACGGCGCGCGACACGATCGGGACCGATATGGGCGATCTCTATGCCCAGGCGACATTGCGCGGAGCGATCGCCGACAAGTTGATCATCGGGGGGTTACCGAAGTCGCGGTTCCCGCTGATCCTCGGTCTGCTCGGGCTGACCGCTGTCCTCATCGGGACCGCCCTGGTCCAGTTGCGGCGCGAGTCCCAACTCACACGCTTGCGCAGCGACTTCATCTCCGGCGTCTCGCACGAGCTGCGCACACCGCTCGCCCAGATCCGCATGTTTTCGGAGACCCTGACGCTCGGTCGCGTGCGGTCCGACGAAGAGCGGCGCCGCTCGCTGGCGATCATCGATCAGGAAGCCAGGCGGCTGACGCACCTCGTCGAGAACCTGTTGCACTTCTCCCGCTCGGAGCGGCAGACCGCGCACATCACCCCCGAACCGACCGCGCTCGGTCCGCTGGTCCAGGAAGTGATCGACGGATTTGCGCCGCTCGCCGCAGCGCGTGGCGCGACGATCGCCGCCACCGTCCCGGACGATCTGGTCGTCACCGCCGATCCGGGCGCGGTGCGCCAGATGCTGCTCAATCTGCTCGACAACGCGGTGAAGTACGGGCCCGCGGGCCAGGAAGTGCGCATCGGCGCCACCAGAAAGAACGGCGTCGCCAAGCTGTGGGTGGACGACGGTGGGCCGGGAATCCCGCGGGCCGACCGCGAGCGGGTGTGGGAGCGGTTCTGGCGGCTGGAGCGCGACCGTGAGTCGGCGGTGGCGGGCAGCGGCATCGGGCTGGCCGTCGTTCGCGAATTGGCAACGCTGCATCACGGCCGCGCGTGGATCGATGACGAGGGGCCCGCCGCCGGAACAGGAACCCGCGTCGTCATCGAGCTCCCCGTATGAGCGCGATCACACCGGCAGCTCAGATCAAACGGATCCTGGTGATCGAGGACAATCCGGACCTCGCTTACGGGCTGCGGAACAACCTCGAGATCGAAGGCTACGAGGTCGAAGTCGCCAAGGATGGTGCTCGTGGCCTGACGCGGGCGAAGACGGCCAAGCCCGATCTCATCGTGCTCGACCTGATGCTCCCCGGGATGGATGGCTTCCGTGTGCTGCGCGCGTTGCGCGAAGAGGGCCACGGGATGCCCGTCCTCATCCTGACGGCACGGGGCGAGGAGGCCGACAAAGTTCGCGGCCTGCGGCTTGGCGCGGACGACTATGTCACGAAGCCGTTCGGCGTGCTTGAGCTCCTCGCGCGCATCGAAGCGCTCCTGCGGCGCGTCGCCGAGCCGCGAAAGAATGGCGGGCCGCCGCCGCCGCCGTTCGAGAAGTTCGGCGATATCGAGGTGCTCACGCCGTCGCGGACCGTCTTACGGGACGGCTCGCCCGTCGCGCTGACGCCGAAAGAGTACGACCTGCTGCTCGCGCTGATCCGGCGCGACGGCGCGTGCATCACGCGCTCGGAGCTGTTGATCGAAGTGTGGGGCTACAGCGCCGAAGTGATGAGCCGGACGGTGGACACGCATGTGGCCGAGCTGCGCCGCAAGCTGGAGCGCGATGCCGCCAACCCCAAGCACATTCTCACGGTCCGCAAGACAGGCTACCGCCTCGCCCGGTAGCTAGCGCCGGACCGGCTGCGTCGCCGCGGAGTCGAACACGAGGCGAATCTCTCCCGCCGCATCGACAGGCGCGTCGCTCAGGTTGGTCACGAGTGCGATGACCACGTGGGAGTCCCGATCCACGCCGAAAATCGTCGTGCCGCCCACTGAGCTGCCGCCGTGATAGACGGTGCGGTGGCCACGTGTGTCGGTGCCCACGAACCAGCCGATCCCATAGGGAGTCGGCTCTCCGGACGTGGTGTGCTGCGGCGTGAACAGCAGCTCCAGCGTCGCCGCCTTCAGATAGCCGGGTGAGAGGTGCGCCGATCCAAAGCGCACCAGGTCTTCCGCGGTCGACACGAATCCGCCTCCCGCCCACTTGTAGCTGTTGTCCACGACCGGCGCGGGAACGAACTGTCCCGACCTCGTGCGCTCGTAGAAGTGAGTCCGGTTGGGGATCAGGCTGTCATTCTTATCGGGAGCAGTGCTGCTCATGCCGAGCCGCTTGAAGACGTGTCGGCTCATATAGGCCAGAAATTCCTCCTGCGACGCACCCTCGACGACCGCACTGATGACGTTGAAGCCGTAACTCGAGTAGGAAAACCGCGTGCCCGGTGGCGCGACGAGCGAGTCGTTCTCGAAAATCGCCAGACCCGCGGTGACCGTTGCGTAGTGCTGGTTCAGTGTGAATTCGTTCCCGCGGTAGTGTCGGATGCCCGCCAGGTGACCGCCCAACAATCGCGTGGTGATGACCGCGCCTTTGTCCGGGAAGGTCGGGACGTAGTGCTGGATCGGCGCGTCGAGGTCGAGCTTCCCCGCCTCGTAGAGCTGCGCGACCGCTTCAGCCGTGAGAGGCTTGGAGACACTGCCGATGCGGAATTGCGTCGCGGGCGTTGTGGGCTGCCGGGACTCCAGGTCTGCATAGCCGAAAGCCTCCGACCAAACGATCTGCCCATCCACTGCGACTGCCAGCGCGAAGCCCGGGATGTTCGGCGCAAGCTTCTCGCACGCGATGGCGTGCGCGCGCGCCCGAGCGGCATCCCACCGGTGATCAACAGACGGCCGTTTGGCAGGCCGCGAAACACATGTGGCCTGTTGAACGGCGAGAAGGACGAACACAGCGAGGGGCACGAGCTTTGACTCCGCTGAGGGACCGGGTAAGATACCCGCCCATGAGGGAAAAGGCCGAGGCGCTCCGGCGACTTCACATCGAAGGGCCGATGCTCGTCCTGCCGAACGCCTGGGACGCGGGCAGCGCCCGCATCTTCGTCGAGGCCGGCTTCCCTGCCCTCGCGACGACGAGCGCGGGGATCGCGTTCAGTCTTGGATACCCCGACGGCGAGCGCATCAGCCGGGAGGAGATGCTCGCGGCGGTCGCGCGGATCACACGCCGCATTGCGGTTCCCATCACCGCCGACCTGGAGGCCGGTTACGGCCGCGAGCCAGCGGCCGTCGCCGAGACGGTGCGGCGAGCGATCGACGCCGGCGTGGTGGGAATGAATCTCGAAGACCGGATGGAAGAGAAGCACCTGATCGACTTCACGCTGGCGGTAGAGCGGGTGCGGGCTGCGCGGAAGGCCGCCGACGCCACGGGTGTGCGCCTCGTGCTCAACGCGCGCACCGACGCGTTCGAAGCGCCCGAGATCCCGCGCGACCAGCGGTTGGCGGAAGCGGTGCGGCGCGGCAACGCCTTTCGCGACGCGGGTGCCGATTCGGTATTCGTGCCGTTCGTCGGCGACCGCGGCACAATCGAACAGCTGGTCCAGCAGATCAAAGCTCCGGTCAACATCCTCGGCACCCCCAACGCGCCGACACTCAAGGAGCTCGCCGAGCTCGGCGTCCGGCGCGTGACGTTCGGCTCGGGTCCGATGCGCGCGACGCTCGGTCTGGTGCGGCGGATGGCTCGGGAGTGGAGGGAGAAAGGGACCTACGGAACACTCGAAGCGTACGGGATCCCGTTTGCGGACCTGCAGAAGCTGTTCGCCTAGTTCAACTCTATATGCAAGTGGTCGGCGGTGCCGACGTGCCGCCGCGTATCGAACCCCATCAACCAGAAGTAGAACTGCACGCCGCGATTCTTGATGAAGCCGCGACCCGTCGTGCGCAGGTCGACGGCATGAATCCAGCCGTCGGCCTGCTTGAAGTGCCGGGAGCGACTATTTGTCGGCAGTCCCATCCGGCCGTAGTCATCAGGTGCCCGGCCCGTGTCGGTGATGAGCATGTCGCGGTCCACCAGAATCAGCGTGGAGAGCGCCAGCCGGACTAGCGGATGCACGGACCGGTAGTAGGCGCGCACGGGCGCGGATTTGGCGTTGACACTGGCCAGATAGAGTAAGGAATAGCTGCAGTAGAACACGACCAACGGCAGCGCCACCCATTTGGCCAGCGGCATCACGAGCGCTCGACCGCCACGCCCGCCGCGTCGGGTGAACTTTCGAGCGATCCACACCGCATAGGCCGTCACCACGCCCCCGGTGAGCAGGGCGGCGGTGAGCACCGCCAGCCAGACCGACCGCGTCCCGTGTTCGTAGATGAACACCGAGCCGCGCACCAGCACCGCGAACGGGAGTGCAATGATCAGCGCGATCTTGGCGATGGCTCTGAGGACCTCGACCGCCAAGGCGCGCCATTCGGCAGCATTGGCGGGCGCCGCCTTCCGCAGCTTCTGGCGCCATTTCCGCCGCCACTCCTTCTGCGCCTCGCGCTTAAGTCGCTCGAGCCGGACCGCGACGCTGTCCATACGACAAAACCTACGTTTGGGGCGCAAGTTGCGATTCTACCAAGCAAGACGGGCGCTGGTTGCCGAACGCCGACATTCAGGCGAGGCTTGAGAGGACCTCCTCAAGGGGGAGCGATGCCTGACACCATCCGCAGAGCCGACTACTACTACGTCACCGCGCCGGACAAGCCAGGCGAGGGAGCGAAGGTATTCGGCAAGTTGCGCGACGCCGGAGTCAACCTGCTCGCGGTGCACGCTTTTCCCAGCGCGCGCAAATCCCAGATCGACGTCGTGCCCGCAGACGCCGTCGCGTTTCTCGCGGCGGCGAAGAATGCCAAGCTCAAGGTCTCGAAGCCCAAGACGGTGTTCCTCGTCGAAGGCGACGATCGCGTTGGCGCCATGGCGTCGACGCTATCGCGGCTCGGCGCCGCCGGCATCAATGTGACGGCGGTGAGCGCGGTCCGGACGGGGATGGGGCGCTACGGCGCGTTGCTGTGGGTGAAGCCCAAGGACGTAAGGAAGGCGGCCGAAACTCTCGGCGCCTGACGGCGTAGCACTAGGCGACCCTTACGGAGGGATGAGGTCATGGCCTCACGCGCAGAGCGCTTCAAGACAGCCGCCGTCAATGCAGCCAAGACCGCTCGGAAATGGGCGGACGCCGCTGCACGCGAAGCCGACCGGCTGCTGAAGGAAGCGCGGAAACGGGTCGAGACCGAGCAGCGCCATAGGCGCGTCAAGGCGGCGCTGCGGCGCACCGGCAAGGTGCTGAAGGCCGCCGGACGCGCGGCCATCGTGGCCGGCGTCGCCGCGGGCATCGCGTCGGCGCGCGCCGAGCGCCGCGCTCGCAAAGTCAGAAAGCGAGCGAAGAGCTAGGCTTCGGTACCACTCAAGTGCATCACGCGTTTCCACTGGGGCGCCGTCACGGGACTCACTGACAGGCGCCCCTGTCGTACAATCGGCAGATCCACAAACGTCTTGTCCGCCTTGATCTGCGCCAGCGTCACCGGCTGTGGCAGGCGGCGGTGCGCCTTGAGATCGATCACGACCAGGTTCGAGTTTTTGTTTTTCGGATCTGGGTACGGGGCCGAGACCACGGTGGCCCATCCCACGACGGCTTTCTCGTCGCCGGTGTGATAGACCAGCACTTGGTCGCCCGGGTGCATTGCTCGAAGGTTCCGGAGCGCCACGGGATTCTTGACGCCGTCCCAAACCGCCGTCTGCTCGCGCTCCAGGTCGTCGTAGCTGTAGGTGCTCGGTTCGGTTTTGACTAGCCAGTAGTTAGCCATTTGCCCGTCCATTCCACGAAGGTATCCGCCAGCTCCTTCATCACGTCTGCTTCGCTCTTGCCTGTGCGCTTCGGCACCTTGAACGAATGATCGCCGTCTGCGATGAGGTGCAACGTGGCGCGATCGCCCAGGCTCGCGATCACCCGCTGCAGCAGGTCGAGTTGCGCGAACTCATCGCGCGTGCCCTGCAGGAATAGCATCGGCACATCAACAGACGTCAAATGCTCACCCCGGCTCGTCCCCGGCCGGCCGGGTGGATGTAGGGGGAAGCCAAAAAAGACGAGGCCGTGCACGCCCGGCATCGGCTGCGACGCCTGTGCCTGCGACGTCATGCGCCCGCCGAACGACTTCCCGCCAGCGAAGATCGGTAACCCCGGGTGCTTCAGTGCGGCCTCCGCCACCGCCTTGCGCACTGCTGCTTCGGCGACCGCCGGCGGATCCGGCCGGCTTTTCTTCGCCTGCATGTATGGGAACTCGTAGCGATGCGTCGCGATGCCGCGCGCCTCGAGCGCCTCGGCCGCGCGGAGCATGAACGGATGGTTCATGCCGGCGCCCGCGCCGTGCGCGAACACGTAGACGAATCGCGCGTCAGTCTTCGCCAATCAGCTGGTTGAGGCGTTCGAGGACGCCCATGAGTTTGGGCTTCAGCTCGAGCACTTTGACCACCGGATCGTGGCCGAGCTTCTCCATACGCTTGCGCGCATTCCCGATCGTGAAGTTGCTGTTGCGCAGCTTGGCGTTGACTTCATCCCAGTCGATCGGCATCGAGACCGGCGCACCGGGTGTCGGGCGCACACTGTAGGGCGCGACCATCAGCTGGCCGGCGCGGTTTTGGAAGGCGTCGACGTAGACCTTGCCCTCTCGCTTGCTGATCGTGCGCTGCGTCGTCGCGATGTCGGGATGTCGATCGGTCACGAGCCGCGCGAACAGCATCGCGAACTTGAGGCACTGGTCGTACGTCACCTGCCTGCCCAGCGGCAGCATGATGTGCAGCCCTGACTTCCCCGTCGTCTTGACGAACGCCGGCATTGCGACTTCTTCGCACACCTTGCGCATCGTCTTCGCGAGCGTGATGACGTGCTCGAACGGCGCTTCTTTGGGATCGAGATCGATGAGGCACCAATCGGGCTTCGCGAGATCGTCAATGCGACTCATCCAGATGTGCAGCGGGATCGTGCCGAGGTTCACGAGGTAGACGAGTGTTTCGACATCGTTCGCGACGAAGTATTGGATGTCCCGCTGCGTGTCCTCGCTCCAGATCGGAATCGTCTGGATCCAATCCGGTACGAAGCCAGGCGCATCCTTCTGATAGAAGGATTTGCCATTGATGCCGTCGGGATAGCGCGTCAGCACCACGGGGCGGTTCTTCAAATACGGCAGCAGCCACGGCGCCATCGACCTGTAATACTCGATCAGGTCGCCCTTGGTGTACCTCTCGTCGGGCCAGAAAACTTTGTCGAGATTCGAGAACTTGACTTCACGGAGCACGGAGCTCGGAGCAGTACGCTGCGGTGCTTGGGCCGATTCCGGTTCGTCCTGCTCCGTGCTCCGTGCTCCGTGCTCGCCTGGCATCACCACATCCTCCGGCTTCTTATCATCACGGAACCTGACAAACACCGATTGTCTCAGCAGGCCGTCTTTCGTCATCTCCTTGTACCGCACATCGCACACGAGCTTCGGCTCGACCCAGGTGTGTTCCGGACCCTTGGGCAGCGCGC